>ENA-UOJP01000092-UOJP01000092.1-human-gut-metagenome-genome-assembly--contig:-C102-NODE-92-length-195657-cov-68.412230_pt1 | contig 195657 bp, 179 predicted proteins | sample MGYA00242353_ERZ723900 | MGnify/ENA metagenome assembly ERZ723900 | reverse complement strand
GGCCCTCCCCCGTCGCGCCCGGCACCGCCTCCCGCCCCCGTCGGGGGCGCTCCCTCCCCCCCCCAACCCCCAAACCCCCCCCCCCCCGCGGCCCCCGCGGGGCCCCCCCCCCTCCTCTGCCGCTTGACAAGGACGGAGCGGGGAGCAGGACAGCGGTGAGAGCAGGTGTTTCGTTTGTGTTTCGGTTTTGCACAGGTGATTGCAAAACCGGCAAACCTATGGTATAATAAAATTACAGACCGATCAAAAGCCGCCTTGGCGTCGAAGATACAGCCGTTTTTGCGGCTGCTTTTCTTATATTTGGCCGCTTTTTGCCGCAGACGGCGTTTTCAGATCACACCAAATGCTGGAAGGAGATTTTTTCTATGGAGGTGAGTCACTTCTTCAGGACATGACCGCACGCGTTTTGCAGCGCCGGAAACGGATGGTGACGCTTATGGCGCACACTGTCTATGATGCGGCGGCAGCCCTCCGCGCAGGGAGCTTTGGGATCGGTCAGATCAACGCATAATAAAATATTATAATTTAAGGATGTGTTATTTTGTTACTCTCAGGCAAAGGTCTGAAACATGACTTTGTCCGATTTGTTTCGGCCACTGTGGCTTCACAGGTGGTATTCTCGCTCTACTCGATGGTCGACGGCCTGATGGTCTCCCTCGGCGTTAACGAATACGCCATGAGCGCCGTCAACCTCGCCATCCCCTTTACCAACGCGCTGTTTTCCATTGCCGTGCTCTTTGCCGTCGGCTCGTCCACGCTGATCGCCATTGCCATCGCGCAGGATAAACGGCACGAGGCCAACACCCTCTTTTCACAGAATTTTGCCACGCTGCTCATCCTCGGCGCGGTGGCCACGGCGCTCGTGCTGCTGTTTTTGGAGCCGTTCGCCCGCCTTCTCGGCGCGGACGAGATCACGCTCGACTATGTCAAGCATTATCTTCTCGGCCTTGCGCCGTTCAGCGTGTGCTATCTGGTGTCCTACAATCTTGAGGTGCTCGTCAAGACGGACGGCTTCCCGCGCTACGCGCTCTTCACGGTCATCGGCGGGTGCCTGACAAACTGCGTGCTCGACTATATCGCGATTTTCTGGCTCGACATGGGCGTTTTCGGCGCGGCAGTCGCCACGGGCATTTCACAGCTTGTCACTTGCCTCTCGTACTTTGCGCACTTTTTCAGCAAAAAGTGCACGTTCCGGTTGTGCAAATTCCGCTTCGATCCGCACCTTTACGCGCGCATCCTGCCCATCGGCCTTGCCGACGGCGTGACGGAGCTGTGCACGGGACTGATGATCTTCCTCTTCAACCGCACGGTGCTCAAATATATTGGTACGGACGGCGTTGTGACCTACACGGTCATTGCCTATGTGACGTCGCTCATCATCCATCTGATGGTCGGCATCTCGCAGGGCTCGCAGCCGCTCGTGAGCTTCCAGTACGGAAGGGGCGACCGCGCCGCGTGCAGAAAGCTCCTGCGCTATGCGCTCACGACCGTTTGCATCGCCGCGCCGGTGCTCTTCCTCGGACTTTACGTCTTTGCGCCGCAGCTCGTGCGCCTCTACCTCTCGCACGCGGGGGAGGAGCTGGTCGCGTACTCAGTGCGCGCGTTCCGGCATTACAGCGTTTCGTATCTGTTCCTTGGCTTCAACATCGTCATCGGGGGCTTTTTGACGGCGCTTGAGCGCCCCGTCCCAGCCATCAGCATTTCCGTCGGCCGCGGCCTTGTGCTGCAAAGCGCGGTGCTGCTGACGCTTGCCGCCGCGTTCGGCGGCGAGACGATCTGGTACACGCCCGTTCTTTCCGAGGCGATGTGCCTTGTCATGTCGCTCCTGTTCCTGCGCAGCTACCGCAGGCAGACCGATATGCAGGCGTGAGCCCCGCCCAGTGCGATAAAATAAGAGAAAATAAAAAGGCCCTGGAAGCAGCGCTTCCAGGGCCTTTTGGCATCCCCGACCAGACGCTAACTGGCGGACTGACGCTTAGAAGCCAGCTATCTCATTTCATGCCGTGCAGTACACCGTCATTTACTGCCGGCCGGTTAGTTCCGCACAGATCGCTTGAAAACAAAGATTTCTTCGATCGGCGCTTCGACAACCCTTGCAATATCGATCGCCAGTTTAAGTGAGGGATTGTATTGTGCCTTTTCCAGCCGCATGATGGTTTCCCGCCGCACGCCTACCTGCGCCGCCAACTGCTCTTGGGTCAAATCTTTTAATAGCCTGTACTTTTTAATCGGCATTCAAAATCAGGCACGTTTATTCCTCACTTTCATCAAACGGTTCATCATGGTCATAATGATATAGCAGATACTCACTGAGGAATAGTTCAAGCGCTATGGAAAGAGCGATCACAATAACAAGAGCAATTAGGGTGTATTCAAGGCGCCCCATGAGCCTTCCCTGTCCCAGAATCAGTATTGCAAAAAAATAATGGACAGAGCAGTTTTGTTCGCTGTGCTTTGCGCTCTCATTTTGTTTTCTTTGTACCGTTCGTCTATCAGGGTATTTGACATTTTCCCCTCATAGAAAAATCCGAAAAAGCCGAAAAACACAAAAAACACGAAGGGGAAAATGGTCTGGTCGACGCGGTAAGTCCAAAATCCTAAAAATCCGGCAAAACCGAATAAGCCTAAAAATCCCAGTTTGGGATTTACGGTTCTGGTGGACCGAGAGGTCGATCCTCTGCGCTTGTTTGCGGAGGTAGATTGGAAAAATAACACAGCAAGGTACACGATGTACAAGTCAAGGAGTGTGCCGGAAATGGGAAAATAGAGAAAACGGTTCGGGATCAGCTGGTGGTGCCATGCAGGCGTTTGACACGATAACAGCTGTGAAATTTGCTTGATAAGCAAAAAGAAAAAACGCCGCAATCCCTTGAGATCACAGCGCTTTTGGTGCGCCTGCCCGGGCTCGAACCGGGGGCCTCGGGCTTAGGAGTAGACCCGATACGACATCGGGAAGTGACATCTGATGCTTAAAAATGCTTGGAAATACAAGGTTTTTCAGCATTTCAAATCCCATCTGATACTATGCTGTGATAGCTAATTCAGAGGGATTTTATACCGTCCGATTGGCTCGAAATTAGCAAGGCTTTCGATTTTCGGTGGACGTTGTAAGTGCAAGTAAATGTCACTATGTAACCTCTCGTTATACGAAATGATAGGAAATCCTATTCATTCTCGTACAGGGGCGCTGGTGTTTTGGACACCTATTTAAGTCTGTTTAATATATCATTTCAAAACGAATTTTTCAACCAGAATTATTAAGAATTTCAAAGGTTTTTTCAGGCTCAATGATTCTATGTAATTTAGACCCGCCGAAGCAGGTCATTTTTTATTTCAGCATGATCTCTCTATCCTCGGCACCGAGCATATAAGCACCCTTGGCAAAAGCATCCCTTGCCAGAAGCTCTGCTACATGAACCCTATCGAATAACATCCATATAGCTTTCTCTTTCGGAGTCAGTTCATGGCTATGGTCAAACAAATGCTCAAGTCCCAATCCTTCAAGCAATGCCGACTTCGCTGCTTCGTATTCCTCAGCTTTGCCAACATATTCGTCGTTCCGTTCTTTGGAAAATTCCTCGATATTGTCAGCTCTCAGATGCTCGTAATACTCGTCCATAAAGATTCTATCCATACTTGTTGACCTCCAAAACAAAAAAATAAGGGCAGACCCTTCTACAGCTATTGCAGCTATGTAAAAGGATCTGCCCTTGCAGTTATTATAATGTTTTTGCCAGCGACTTCAGGAGTGCTGCCATTTCCGGATTTTGCAGAAGCTTCAGAAGAAGTTCTTTATCATCAGCGGAGCTTTCCGTTGCGACAGGTTGAACCGGCTCTGGTGTTGTCTGTCTGCCTGAGTAGAACGCAGCTTCCAATCTTTCAGCGTTCAGTCTGCGGTCATCGTCGATGATATGGGAGTAAACATCCGCTACCATCTTGACCTGTGCGTGACCGGAATCACCTTGAACGGATTTCATATCGCCGCCGTTCAGCTTCAGCTTGTAAGTGATACTGGAATGTCGGAGACTATGGAAAACCACTTTCGGCAGTCCGTTCTCCTCAATCAGCTTATTGAAAGCACGGTTGATAACCTGTCCCTCAATCGGCTTGCCGTTGGAAGAACAGAAAACCAGATTGAAGTCTACAAACTCGTCACCGAAAAGGTCTTTCAGTTCTTCAATGTCAGCCTTTCGCTGTACCAACATTTCCGCTACGGTTTTCGGTAAGAATACCTTGCGGACACTTGTTTCTTTTCCCGAACCTTCCTGGGGATAGCTGCTACCATCTCTTTGAACTTCTTCAGCTGTGCCAGAACGCTCGGTTTCTTATCCTTCGTCAATGACCTTGCCTGATGTTCCTTACAGATAGCATCCAGGGCATCTGCGTCCTTGGAACGGACAAAGACAAGATAACGGGGAGGATCAACAGACTTGTCTTTTCTTACGGCAAAGTCCACACCGTATTTCCTGGCGAGCCTTTCAAAATCCCGGATGCCATCCTTATCAATTTCCACATTGGTGGCACCCTGATTCTGTCCCAGCAGCTGTTTCACGGACTGTTTTCCGTGAACCGCCGTATCTCTGGTTCCTTTTCTCGCCTTGACCTTTTCCCGGTGCTGCAAATATTTGCGAATACCGGCAATGATACTTCGAGCAGTCAGCCTTGTCGTGCTGATTGCCAGATTTATCGTCCTGTTTTCAACTTCTTCCTGCATGAATCATCACCTCCTGCAAGCAGTAGAGTGAATATCATCGTGCCATATCTCTGCGGTCGTAATACAGATTTCCTCTGGCAACATTGGCATGACTGATAATCTTGATGTTACCGGCTTTCTGGTTGTCCAGAGCTTTCTGATACCCGGCTTCGCTCAGATACAGACGGTTTCTCTCGCCTTTCCAGCCAACAGGGGATTCATTGGTCAGCACATCAAAGATAATCATATGCTTTGTGGCTTCATCGAATCTTGCCAGGTCCATATAGGTATGTCCCTGATACTCCTTGGCTCCTGCCTGTATCCTGCGGCGTTCCATCAGCTCTGCAATCGTTGAGCTTCTTTCCATGATGCCTCCTTACAGCGCATCTCGATCAGGGCTGCTCTTGCGTGGGGCAGAGTCAGCCTTGATAGGCGCATCTTCTTTTTTGACCATATCATCGGGCAACGGCAAAGCCATGATACTGCGCCCCATGCGGACGAAGGTTTCAGGCTGATGGAAATGTTCTTCAAACTGCTTCATCAGCTCCGGGGAAAGGGAGGAAAAATCCTCCTCGCCCAAACCGACAACCAGAAAGTCACCGGCGATGATGTCGTAGATCTCGCCGTCTCCGTCCCGCAACGCACGATTCAGGTCTTTCCCCATGATTTTTCCCTCATCGTGCATCACCAATGCGACAGGCTCATTAAAAGGATAAACAGCTTCAATGTCGCCACCGACAGCTTTCTGCAAATCCTCCAAATCGCAGCCGATCTGAACCTGCTGGGGATACATATAGGGCTTTACCAGAAGCACCGTCATGGTTTCTGCCTGTTCCTGCTGAATCTCACGTTCCTCCGTAGTGCCAAACTCAACGCCGGTAAAGTTCTCGGAGTCCAGAATGTACTCGGAATTGTAGTAGGCTGTTCTGACCTGTTCTTCTGCATCAGCACGGGACTTAGCTTCCACCGTTACCGTCTTTTCCAGCGTCTCCGTGATTTTTACATCGTATTCCTTCAAACTTCATTACCTCCATTTCCTCAGATATAAGAAAAGCGGCTATCCATGAACCTGTTACAGTTCATAAATAGTCGCTTCATGTTCCCACTGGGGGACACACATAGATTCCAGTTCCTCGATCAGTTCCTCCGGGGAAAAGAACAAATCCTCCGCATTTTTCAAAATCTTTTTGAAAGCCCGGTACTCCGTCACATAACCGGTATCATCAGACCCGATCAGCATTGACACACAGCGGACAATGGCAAAGTTCATATCCTCCATAAGCCACAGTTCGGTTTCATAGGTGGTTTTGATTTCATCCAAAACCGCCTGTTCCACATCGGAAATAATGAGACAGGCACGCTGGTCAAACAGTTCCATGCCACGGTAATTGAAGCATTTCTCATAGCCACCGGCTACGGAATACTGATATACCGTCTGTGCCGCACCTCTCAATGCGGTGCAAACCTCCGGCAGACACAAACCACCGGCATAGCCGATCTCATCTTCATCATACCCCTCATAATCTTCGGGAGAAAACAGCTCAAACAGCCAGTCGATTGCTTTACTCATTTCTCTTTCGTTAAACATCGGATTCACCTTACCTTTCCATAGATTTCTCTCGTTTCTTCTGCCATTGCTCCAGCAGCTGAATGATTTTATCCTCCATCTGCTTGCTGGTATAGGACTTCGGGAAGTATTTCCGCAGGGAGTCTGTTTTGAATGTCACCCTGTCCAGCTCGCCCTTTTTGACCTCATTCATAATCTCGCACATAGCGTCCAGCGTACACTCGCCCTCCTGTGCGAGTTTTTTGATTCTCTGTGCCTGTGAAAGTGAAGGCGCAGCCTGGGCAAAGTCCATAGCAGAAAGAAAATCCTGCTGTTCTTCTCTTGCCAGATAAGAAAGTTCCACCGCCGGATTAAATTTAATCTGACCGTTATCCACCATATCCAGAAGTTCGGGGATAAGCTCGGTTAAACGAATATAGCGTTGCACTTGTACACGACTATCGCCGCTCTGTTCAGCAACTTGATTTACTGCCCACGACTTCTGCCCAAGTTGGGCAGAAGTTAAATCACTTCTTGCACCTTGATGTTTCAGGGCATCTAACTTCATTTTATAAGCATAGGCTCTTTCACTCGGCAGAATGGTTTCTCTCTGCAAATTCGCATCGACCATCAAAATAATGGCGGCATCATCATCCATATCACGGACGATAACGGGCATGGTTTCTTTCCCGGCAAGCTCTGATGCACGGTGCCGCCTGTGACCGGAGATGATCTCATAACCGCCATCCGGGTCGGGACGGACAATCGCCGGGGTGAGAACACCGAAGTCACGGACGCTTTCAACCGTTTTCATCATATCTTCATCGTCTACCACCCGGAAGGGATGTCCCTCAAAGGGGTGCAATTCAGAAAGCGGAATTTCCTGCACCCGCTCCTGCTGGGCTTCGGCTCGTGACTGGTCGGTAGAGAAAATATCATCGTACCCCTTCAAGCTGATGTTTGCGCCTTTTTTCTGCATTTTTTAACACCTCCTTTGTCAGAACCCGGTAGGCATCAGCGACTTTTCCTTTGGGATCGTGCTTAAAGATACTGGCTCCTTCGGCACTGATTTCCTCTGCACGAACAGAACGGGGAATGTCTGTCTTGTAGACTTTCAGCTTTCCTCCATAACTTTCCCGGATCAGATTGCTGATGTCCTTGGAATAATTGGTTCTGCTGTCCACCATCGTCAGAAGAATACCCTCGATTTTCAATTTTGGGTTGATTTGTCGTCTGACCTTGTTGATGGTTTCCAGCAGCTGTTCCAAGCCCTTTGCCGGAAGATATGCCGCCTGAACAGGGATCAGCACATTGTCGGCAGCTGCCAAAGCATTGACTGTCAGCATACCCAAAGAGGGCATACAGTCCAGAAGAATGTAGTCATAATTCTGCTTGACCGTATCCAGGTACTGACGGAGAATGGTCTCCCGGCTCATGGCATTGACCAGGGAAACCTCTAAGCCTGACAGTTCAATATTGGCGGGCATCAAGTCCACACCTTCCGGGTGATGAAGAATGCCTTCGCCGGGGGCAATCGGCTTTTCCATCATAATCTTTCCCATCATGTCGGAAAGGGTGGGAGATAAGGTATCCGGGTACGGATTTCCCAGACTGACTGTTAAAGAAGCCTGCGGGTCTGTGTCTACCAGCAGAACCTTTTTGCCCTCCATCGCCAGTCCCACACCCAAATTTTCCGTGGTTGTGGTCTTGCCCGTGCCGCCTTTCTGGTTGACTACGGCAATGACGGTTGCTTTTTTCGACAAATATCTTTACCTCGCTTTCTATTCTGTGTATACTGCATTGATTACCACCTCCCTCCAAGTTTCCCCGAAGCCATATCATGCCTGACCTTTGCGTCATAGTGGGCGCTTATGGTGTAGGGGGCATTGTATATCGAAGCAAGTAAATACTGCTTGATATTGCGAACATCGGTTGTGTTCTCTTTGAAAGAACTCATTACAAATCTGATGTGTTCAGAATCCAGCTTCATAAAACTGCTTTTGACAATTTCAATGGGCTTATCATCACTGGCAATTCGTATTTGCTTCCGATTACTGCACATGACTTCAATAATCAAATGCAGAATTAGATCGAGTATCTCATGGTCATACGGATAATCCTGTTTCAGATAGTCCATAGAAAGCTGTTCATAAAAATACTGATAATATCGGGTAAATTCGTCAGTCTCATCGACTTCCTTTCCACAAAAACCGGAAGGAAAGAAAGGATCAGTATCACTAAAATCAATATAATTAGTATCAGTATTATTACCTTGTGCTTTTGACAGTTCTTGAATTGTGTTTTTGACAACTCCAGAATTGTCCTTTTGACAATTCAAGAATTGTCTTTCCACAGAACCGGAAATGAAGTTCTTTACATAGATCAGGTTCGGTTTCCCAAGTCCCTGTCGCTTGCGTTCTATCAGACCGCATTTCTTTTCCAGCTCATCCAGCAGCTTCACCGCTTTCTTTTCAGCACAGCCTAACGCACCTTTGATTTCTTCAATCGTGAAGATGATATAGACACGGCCTTCCTCGTCCAGCCAACCGTTCCGGGCTGAGAGGTTCATGCGGTCAAGCAGAATACCGTAAAGCAGCTTGGCATCGGTTGATACATTCCAGAAGCAATCCTCGGTGAATAGCACCTTCGGAACACGGTAGAATGCGAACATCTCCGCTTGCTGCCCATAGAAATAATCATACGTCACTCATCCTCACCACCTCTTTCTGCGGGAAATACTCTTTTTTCAGAGGGGTTCTGCGGAAAGTCGTATCCTTCAGTTTATACGGACATCTGACAAAATAGCAGAAGCGGTACTTCCATCGGGGTTGATAATACTCGCAGTCTTTGCAACATTTCGGCTTGTCACGGCGATTGCGTTCATACTCATACATATCAACGCACCCCCACTTCCTTCATAATCTTCCTGGTACACCAGCCGATGCAGGGATGATCCCGCCCATAAGGACAACCTTCACATTCCGACTTCGGCTTTGGGGATACGGAGATTAAGTAGTAACAATTTTCTTCGCCCAGACAGCAGCCCGTTTTATTGTTTTTCCAAAAATGACAGTAGCGGCAGTCGTTTGGCTTGTCTGGGGAATAGACGATTTTACTCAAAAATCAAACCTCCAATCTTTCAGATTTACCCATGAATTTTGGGCATAAAAAAAGAGCGTCTATCCATCCCCGATACAGGGGCAAATAGACGCTCTATGTACATGGTAGTATTCAATTTTATTTCTTATAACGGCTTAGCACTCGGAACATCCGCCTTTTGAATTAGCAAGGTTTTTAGCACGTTTTTTCGCCTAATTAGCTGGAAGCGCATTTTCATTAGCAAAAACGGCCCTTTTTCTGCTAATGATTAGCAGAAATTTTTGTCTTATCACAGCAGTTCGATTTTTTAGGGCTTGTCAAAAATCAGAATTTGAAGTAAAATTTGAAAACATTATTTCGTCTCAGCAATCACACTGGAATTTGTTAAAAAAAGCCGAAAACCCTTGAAAACAAAGGCTTTCGGCGTTGTTAGCTGGCGTCCCAAAGAGGACTTGAACCTCCGACCCCACGCTTAGGAGGCGTGTGCTCTATCCAACTGAGCTATTGGGACGTATTTAATTTTTTTGTCAGCCTCCGTAATTATCGGACTCAGCTCCCAACTAAGGTTTTTCCAAGGTGAGCGTTGTAACGTAACCTTAGGAGGCGATCGCTGCTATCCAGCTGAGCTACGTGGGCTTATGTCAATATTCAAATTTGTGTGCTCTTAGGCGGGAGAACTTACTTCCGCTTAGGAGGCGTGTGCTCTATCCAACTGAGCTACTGAGACATGGCTGGTTTTATGACTAAGCCCGAAGAAACTCGAACTTGAATCCTATATGAAGTTTTTCCAAGGTGACCGTTGTAACGCAACCTTAGGAGGCTCGCGCTCTATCCAACTGAGCTACAGACGCGGATGATAAAAATATTTTACCCTTTTGGCGGTGGATTTGTCAATGCCTGATTTGTCGAGAGCGGGGTGGAGAAAAGCGCTTGTATTCACCGCCGCCGTCCGTTATAATGGGACGCAAGAGCGGCTCTGACCGCAGACGGCGGACAGAGCCAGTGAGAAATATGGAGAAAAGGACGGTAAACCTATGGACGGAAAGACGATCCTCCCCCGCAGCGAAGTGCCCGAGGAGTTCACCTGGGATTTGAGTCACGTATTTGCGAGCGACGATAAGTGGAGCGAGGAGCTTGAAGCGCTCAAGGCATATCCTGAGCGCATGGCCGCCTACGCCGGCAGACTCGGCGAGAGCGCGAAAACGCTGCTCGACTGGTTCACGCTCAGCGATGAGATCACGGTGCGCGTTTCAAAGTTCGTGCAGTACGCGAGCTGCCGCAGCGATCAGGACGTGGGCAACTCCTTCTATCAGGGCATGCGCAGCAAGGCGTTTTCCATGTCGGTCGCGCTGAACAGCGCGGGCTCTTTTGAAGCCAGCGAGATCATGGCGATCCCTGACGAAACGCTCGCGCGCTTCTATGCCGAGGAGCCGAAGCTTGCGACCTATCGCCGCAACATTGAAAAGCTGCGCCGCCGCAAGGCACACATCCTTTCGCCCGAGTGCGAAAAGATTCTCGCCGCCGCGGGTGAGATCAGCGAAAGCCCTGACCGCACGTTCAGCATGTTCCACAATGCCGACATGCGTTATCCCGACGTGACCGACGCAAAGGGCGAGGTCCACACGCTGACGGACGGCACGTTCGTCCCCATGCTGATGAGCGCCGACCGCACGCTGCGCGAAAACGCCTTCAAGGCCTACTACAAGCGCGCGGGCGAGTTCCGCAATACCTACGCCTCCACGCTGGACGCGCAGTTCAAGCAGCTCAAGTTCTTCGCCGACGCGCGCCGCTACAATTCGACGCTTGAAGCGTCCCTTGACGTGACCGAGGTGCCGGTCGAGGTCTACACGAATCTCATCGACGCGGTGCACGGCAATCTCGACAAGATGTACCGCTATGTCGAGCTGCGCAAGAAGATCTTAGGCGTTGACGAGCTGCACATGTACGATGTCTACACCCCGATCGTCGCAGACGCGGACGTTGAGATCTCCTTTGAAGAGGCCAAGAAGACCGCGCTCGAAGCGCTCGCGGTGCTCGGCAAGGACTATACGGACGTGCTTGAGGAGGCCTTCAGCAACCGCTGGCTCGACGTGTATGAGAACACCGGCAAGCGCGGCGGCGCCTACTGCACCGGCAACGGCTGGCCCCACCCCTACGTGCTGCTCAACCACAAGGATAACCTCGACAGCATGTTCACCCTCGTCCACGAGATGGGCCACGCCATGCATACGTGGCACTCCTGCAAATACCAGCCGGTGAATACGGCGGAGTACGTCATCTTCGTCGCCGAGGTCGCCTCGACCTGCAACGAGATCCTCCTGATGCGCCACCTGCTCGGCAAGACCGACGACCGCAAGCAGCGCGCGTATCTCATCAACCACTTCCTCGACCAGTTCAAGGGTACACTGTACCGCCAGACGATGTTCGCCGAGTTCGAGCTCCAAATGGGCAAGATGGCCGAGAGCGGCGAGGCGCTGACCGCCGACGCGCTGAGCGCGAAGTATTTAGCGCTCAACAAGCTCTACTTCGGCGATACGATGATCTCCGACGACGAGATCGCGCTTGAGTGGACACGCATCCCGCACTTCTACTACAATTACTATGTCTTCCAGTACGCGACGAGTTTCTCCGCCGCCGTCGCCATCGCCAACCGCATCCTGCGCGAGGGCGAGAGCGCCGTCAAGGACTACAAGAAGTTCCTCTCCGGCGGCTGCTCGAAAGAGCCGGTCGAGCTGCTGCGCGACATGGGCGTCGACATGCGCACGAGCGCGCCCGTCAACGACGCGCTGTCGCTGTTCGGCGAGCTGATCGACGAGCTGAGCGCATTGCTGGGCTGACGCCTTCAAATCAGTGGTGAACCACTGATTTAAGCAGGTTTCGCGTCGCTTTGCGCCTCGGTTGCCCGTTAAAACGGGCGATTCGACTTTGCACCGTTGCGGCACTACGATTGGCGCGCCCTTGCAGGCGTGCCAATCGTGCCGCTTCCTCGAACCCAGCTCGCTGTTTCCACCACTGGCGGCGCTTCGCTGGTTTCCACTATGCGCAAGGTGCTTTCCGCCACGCACCGGTTGCGGCGGAAAACGATCAAGAACATTTGTGCCTGCGGGCACTTGGGCAACCGTTAGCAGCTTTGCTGCTTTACGGATGCCCATACCCCTTGCGGGTAAAAACTGTGCGAGGATGCCTGCCCGAGAGGACAGGCATCCTCTTTTCCTAATTTTTCTGCAAAAGAGACAAAAAAAGTTTCAAAAAATCTTGCAAATGACGAAGCGGCAGAATATACTATTACAGTTAAAGACTTACGATTTGATATCCCTGCCCAGCGGCAGGAAGGAGAGATCACCTATGCAGAATGAAAAACTTCGCAATGTAGCCATCATCGCCCACGTCGACCACGGCAAGACCACCCTCGTCGACGAAATGCTCAAGCAGGGCGGCGTGTACCGCGAAAATCAGGAGGTCGTCGACCGCGTCATGGACTCGAACGACCTCGAGCGTGAGCGCGGCATCACGATCCTCGCCAAAAACACCGCCATCCGCTACGGCGACACCAAGATCAACATTGTCGATACCCCGGGCCACGCCGACTTCGGCGGCGAGGTCGAGCGTATCCTCAAGATGGTCAACGGCGTTATCCTGCTCGTCGATGCCGCTGAGGGCCCCATGCCGCAGACGCGCTTCGTCCTCTCCCGTGCGCTGGAGCTGGGTCACCGCGTCATCGTCGTCGTCAACAAGATCGACCGCCCCGACCAGCGCATCCACGAGGTCGTGGACGAGGTGCTCGAGCTTTTGATGGACCTCGATGCGACGCCCGAGCAGCTCGACTCCCCGATGCTGTTCTGCTCGGGGCGCAACGGTACGGCGTCCTATTCGCCCGACGTCGTCGGCACGGACTTAAAGCCCCTGTTTGACACGATCCTTGAGTATATCCCCGCGCCGGAGGCCGATGTGGACGCGCCGTTCCAGATGCTCGTCTCCGCCATTGACTACAACGAGTATGTCGGCCGCATGGCCATCGGCCGCATCGAGCGCGGCACGCTCAAGCAGAACCAGGAGATCATGGTCTGCAACTACCACGACCCCGACGCCGCACCGAAGAAGGCCAAGGCCGTCTCCATGTACGAATTTGAGGGCCTTGCCAAGAACCCCGTCACCGAGTCCACCGCGGGCAACATCATCTGCCTGTCCGGCATCGGCGACATCACGATCGGCGATACGATCTGCGCGCCCGAGTGCGTCGAGCCGCTCCCGTTCGTCAAGATCAGCGCCCCCACGATGGAGATGACGTTCTCCATCAACGACTCTCCCTACGCCGGACGTGAGGGTAAGTTCGTCACCTCGCGCCAGCTGCGCGACCGTCTCTTCCGCGAAACGCTCAAGGACGTTTCGCTCCGCGTCACCGAGCTCGAGGGCTCGACGGACGCGTTCAACGTCGCGGGCCGCGGCGAAATGTCGCTGTCCATCCTCATCGAGACCATGCGCCGCGAAGGCTATGAGTTCCAGGTCTCGCCCCCGCGCGTCCTGTATCAGATGATCGATGGCAAGAAGTGCGAGCCCATCGAACGCCTTGTGTGCGACGTGCCGCAGGAGTATGTCGGCGCAGTCATCGAAAAGCTCGGCTCCCGCAAGGGCGACCTCGCCGAGATGACGCCGATCGGCAGCCGCATGAAGCTCGAATTCCTGATCCCCGCGCGCGGCCTGTTCGGTTACCGCAACGAGTTCCTCACCGACACCAAGGGCGAGGGCATCATGGCGAGCGTGTTTGATTCCTACGCACCCTACAAGGGCGAGCTTGCCCGCCGCAATACCGGCTCTCTCGTCGCGTCCGAGACCGGCACCTCTATCACCTATGGCCTCTTCAACGCGCAGGAGCGCGGCGTGCTGTTCATCGGCGCGGGCGTCGACGTGTACGAGGGTATGGTCGTCGGTCAGTCCCCCAAGCAGGAGGACATCACGGTCAACGTGTGCAAGAAGAAGCAGCTGACGAATATGCGCGCTTCCGGCTCGGACGACGCGCTGCGCCTTGTCCCGCCCAAGCAGATGAGCCTGGAGCAGTGCCTCGAGTTCCTCGCCGACGACGAGCTGCTTGAGGTCACGCCCAAGAACCTGCGCATCCGCAAGACGATCCTCAACAAAGAGCTGCGCATGAAGGCCACCCACGGCAACAAAAAGGTTTTGCAGTAATGCAGATAGAGAAGCGACGGCTGAAAAAGCCGTCGCTTTTTGATTTTCTGCATATCATGCAGGGGGGGGAGGGCAGCGCCATCGGCGCTGCACGGGGCAAAGGGGGAGATTCTCTTTCAAAAGAGAATCTCCCCCTTTGGAACCCCCAAGAGAAAGGCAGGGGGCGTTTCGACTTCGCCCCCTGCACCCCCTAACGACCAAAAGGGAGGGGCCTTGCCCCTCCCTTTTGGATGATCCACCCCGTGGCACTTCCGGTAAGAAATGCGCCTGCTTCGGATGATGCCGTCTCGATCATGCCTGCCGAAGCGGCATTGCTTCGCTCGCCGCATAACAAAAAACGACCGCAGTGGCGGTCGTTTTATTTTAATTCCTGTTCGAGATCGTGGAAGTATTCGGGGCAGAAAAATTCATCGACGGTGATATTCAGGCCGTCGCAGAGCTTTTTGACCGTTGCGACGGTCGTCGTGTGGTTTCGGCCGCTCATAATGTTATTAAGCGTGGATTGCGTGACGCCGCTGAGGATGCTCAAGCGGTTGATCGAGATACTTCGTTCTTCGCACAGCGCCAAAATGCGCCGCCGCACGGCTTCACCCACTGTCATCACGACCACCCCGCTTTCTTTTCATAAAGAATATCGTTTTCCTCTTGAAAAGATTAACTCTTTTGGGTTAAAATAACCGAAAAGGGTTAAGGAGGTGTCTGTAATGACTGACTATCAGAAAATGTACACCACGCTATTCAACGCAGTGACCGATGCACTCGAAAAAATGGAAGTGCAAAACTACGGTGACGCAAAAGAACTGCTTATCTCCGCTCAACAAAAGACAGAAGAGATCTATATCACAGCACAGAACTAAAATAGAAGCAATTCTGAACGCGGCGAGCGCAGCAATGCCGCGCCGTCAGAAGCAACAGCGGGGAAGATAATCCAAAAAGGAGGGGCAAGGTCCCTCCTTTTTGGTCGTTAGGGGTGCAGGGGCGAGATCGAAACGCCCCTGCCGTTCTCTTGGGGGATCAAAAGGGGGGATTCTCTCACGTGAGAGAATCCCCCCTTTTACCGCACTCCCGCGCGGCGTGGGAAGTCCTCGCCGCTCTGCGAGCGGCATTATTCTTTATTCGCTTCGGGATCGCCCGCCAGCGAATCGAGATACAGATACAGCGGCATCAGCTCGCGGAAGCCCGCGAGGACTTCGTCTTTGAGCTCCGGCGTGAACAGCACGCCTTCGGGATTGTCGTCATAGCCGACGGCGATATTTTTCGCGTTGTACCACGGGTTCAGGAGCTTGCCGACGTCGCCCTTCGGGCGCTTGAACTGCTCGCCGGAGAGCGTGAAGCGGGATTTATTCAGCTTGCGCACGAGCTTTTCAAGCCTTTTGGGGTCGGTCTCGATGCGGCGGCGGAGCTTGGCCATCGTGGCGGGGGAGGCGTCCCAGTAGCCGCAGCCATAGCTGAAGTAGTTCGGTGCGAGCTCGAAATACAGCGCGGGGACGCCCTCGAAGCGCTCGTGCGGGCGCTCGATCGTGAACCACAGGTGGTCCTTATATGGGCCGCGGCCAAAGAGACGGCGAGCGTCGCGGTAGATGCGGCAGACGTGCAGCTTGAGCGACTGCTTGGGATATGCCGCGGCGATCGCGTCGAACAGTTCGCTGCCGAGCTCGCGCATCGGCCGGTCAACGAGCGCGAGGAACTGCTCCTTTCGCGGCAGGAACCACTCGCGGTTGTTGTTGAATTTGATGCCCCAGAGGAACTCGACGGCCTCGGGCGTAAAACCTTGAAACATGATCCACCTCAAAGAAAAATTTGCAACGATGGCAGTATACCACCGAAAACGCGAAAAAAACAAGAGGGATCTCGCACCAGATCCCTCTTGTCTCAGAGGAGCACCGTCCTGTTTTTACCTAAAAACAGGAACAGAAAAAAGCAAAGTTACTTTGTGGCGTGGTCGACCGAGTACATGTGCTCGATGAGGTCGAGCACCTTGTTGGAGTAGCCGATCTCGTTGTCGTACCAGCTCACGACCTTGACGAACGTATCCGTCAGGGCGATACCGGCCTTGGCGTCGAAGATGGACGTGCGCGTATCGCCGAGGAAGTCGGAGGAAACGACCTGCTCGTCGGTGTAGCCGAGGATGCCCTTGAGCTCGCCCTCGCTGGCCTTCTTCATGGCCGCGCAGATCTCATCGTAGGTGGCGGGCTTTTCAAGGTTGACGGTCAGGTCGACGACGGAGACATCCAGCGTGGGAACGCGCATGGACATACCGGTCAGCTTGCCGTTGAGCGAGGGGATGACTTTGCCGACGGCCTTGGCGGCGCCGGTGGAGGAGGGGATGATGTTGCCCGTGGCCGCGCGGCCGCCGCGCCAGTCCTTCAGGGACGGGCCGTCCACGGTCTTCTGCGTGGCGGTGACGGAGTGCACGGTGGTCATCAGGCCATCCTTGATGCCGAAGCAGTCGTTCAGGACCTTGGCGATGGGGGCCAGGCAGTTCGTGGTGCACGAGGCGTTGGAAACGAACTGCATGTCGCTCGTGTAGGAATCGAGGTTGACGCCGCAGACGAACATCGGCGTGTCATCCTTGGACGGGGCGGACATGACGACCTTCTTCGCGCCGGCGTCGATGTGCGCCTGCGCCTTTTCCTTCGTCAGGAACAGGCCCGTGGATTCGACGACGTACTCCGCGCCGATCTTACCCCAGGGCAGATCCGCGGGGTTGCGCTCGGCGAAGACGGGGATCTCGCGGCCGTTGACCACGATGCCGTAGTCGTTGCTCTTCACATCGGCGGCGAATCTGCCGTGCATAGTATCGTATTTCAACATGTAGGCCAGATAATCGGCGGGGCAGAGGTCATTGATGCCCACGATCTCAATCTCAGGATGGTTCAGGCTTGCGCGAAAGACCATACGGCCAATGCGGCCAAAGCCGTTAATACCGACCTTAATACTCATAAAACTTACTTCCTTCCTGCTTATCGGAATATATCGAATGTTTGGTACATTTAGATATTATATAGCAGTAGTTTCGTTTTGCAAGTCCTTTTTTGCAAAAATTCTATTTTTTTCATAATTTCCACAAATTCCTTGCTTTTTGACCGAAATTTTGCTACCCTCATACTACAACGCTGTACAACAAAACGTTCTAAGCGCGAGCTTATCGCGAAAACACCAATTCTTTCCGCGCAAACTCCGCCTCCCTGCGGTGAATGCTACCGGTAGGAGAACTTTTATTAGGAGACGCTATGCGGGATTATACTGAAGAAGAACTGAAAATGCTGTCGGATGTGCTGCCGAATATTGCATTGCAGCTGCGCACCTCGCTTTCGACGATCTACACGGCGGTCGACCGCCTGGCACCGCAGGAGACGCGGGAGAAGGACCCGAAGACTGACCGCACCGCCGCGGCATTTTACCAGAGCTATTACCAGCTCTACCGCGTCACCAGCAATCTGACCGACGCGGGGAACCTGTTTGAGCGCAAGCGCTTCGAGCTCTACGATGACGACATTGTCGGCGTCTGCCGCAGCGTGTGCGCCGAGGTGGACTTCCTTTTTGCGCAGCGCGGCGTGGAGCTCGACTTCCTCGCCGACCGCGATAGCCGCATCATCGCCCTCGACGCCGAGGCCATCCGCAAGCTGCTGCTGAATCTCCTCTCCAACGCGCTTAAATTTACGCCCAAGGGTGGCAGTGTCCGCGTGCGCGTGAAAACGGAGGGGAGATTTGTCAAGATCACCGTGGCGGACACGGGAAAGGGCATGGACAGCGACACGCTGGCCCATTTGTTCGACCGCTTTATGGACGGCGGGCAAGACCCCATGCCGCCGCGCGGCTTAGGGCTCGGCCTTCCGATCTGCCAGCGCATCGCGCAGGGCCACGGCGGCATGATCGTCGCGCAGTCGGAGGAGGGGAAGGGCTCGCTCTTCACCGTCTCGCTCCCTGCGGTAAAGGCCGGGCGCGTACAGCTCAAGGACCGCGGCAGCGACTACGCCGGCGGCTTCAACCGCACGCTCGTGGAGATGTCCGACGCGCTTTCGAGCGAGGCATTTCTGCAAAAGTATCTGGATTAAGGGACACAGATGAAGAAAAAAGTTTTGATCGCCATGAGCGGCGGCGTGGATTCCTCCGCCGCCGCGCTTTTGCTGCAAAAGCAGGGCTACGAGTGCGCGGGCGCGACGCTGTCGCTCTGCGGCAACGAGACGGACGGTGCGAAGCGGATTGCCGACGGTCTCGGTATGCCGTTTTACATCTTCGACGAGCACGAGCTTTTTGCGCGCGAGGTGATGGATCACTTCGTCAGCGAGTACCGCGCGGGCCGCACGCCGAATCCGTGCATCGACTGCAACCGCTGCCTCAAATTCGGTGCATTTTTGGACCGCGCGCTGGAGATGGGCTTTGACTACATCGCGACGGGGCACTATGCCCGCGTCGGCTATGACGAAGCGAGCGGACGTTACCGGCTGCTGCGCGGCGAGAGCCGCGCGAAGGACCAGAGCTACGTGCTCTATCAGCTCACGCAGGAGCAGCTATCGCATCTTCTGCTGCCGGTCGGCAGCTTTGAAAAGCCGGAAATTCGAGAGCAGGCGGAGGAGGCGGGCCTTGCAAACGCCCATCAGGCCGATTCACAGGACATCTGCTTCATCCCCGACGGGGACTATGTGCGCTTTCTGCGCGACTATGGCGGCGTGACGCCGCAGCCCGGCGACTTTGTCGACGAAACGGGCCGCGTGCTCGGCCGCCACCGCGGTTTGGAGTGCTACACGGCGGGTCAGCGCAAGGGTCTCGGCGTGAGCGCGGACCGCCCGCTCTATGTGATATCCAAAAATGCCGAAAATAATACCGTGCTGCTCGGCGACAACGAGGAACTGTTTTCCGCAGCGCTGCTCGCCTCGCGCGTGAACTGGATCGCGGGGGAGACGCCTGCGGAAAAAGTCTATTGCACCGCTAAAACGCGCTACAGCCAGAAAGAGTGTGACGCCGTCGTCACACCGCTGGAAGGAGGCTGCGCGCACGTCGAGCTCCTCACGCCCCAGCGCGCCGTCACGGCAGGACAGGCCGTCGTCTTCTATGATGGCGAAGAGGTCCTCGGCGGCGGCACGATCGAAAAGGCGTTATAAAAGTGAGAAAAGGCTCCGCGAAAGCGGAGCCTTTTGGCATATTATCGTTCGCTGACATGCGCCTCGCTGCCGAAGATCATGTCGTCCACGTCGCCATGACGGATGTTGTCTTTTTCCTTCATTGTACCATTCCTTTCAGCTTTTCTCTCACCCGGCTATTATATGCGCGAGCAAACGAAAAGTTGTACGAAAAAGGGCAATGGGAATAAAAGGCGTCGCAGACTTTCACGTCCGCAAGGGGTATGCGGCATCCGTAAAGCAGCAAAGCTGCTAACGGCTGCCCAAGCGTCCGCAGACGCAAAATGATCTTAATCGTAAATTCCGACGTCACCGTCGCGGCATTACGATTGGCGCGCCCGTTCGGGCGCGCCAATCGTGCCACTTCCTCGAAACCGGCTCGCTTCATCCGCCACTGGCGGCGCTTCGCCGATTTCCATGTGCGTCAGAAAAAACGCCTCTCAGCCCGCAAACGTGCGCGCCTTCGGCGCGTGCGCTGCCGCGGGCTGCAATCCCCCTCAAAAAGCGGCTCTGCCGCTTTTTTTGAAGTTAATAGCGATGGTTTAGGATCTCCACCACGTCCGCCAGCGCGCCGTCCTTGCAGTGGCAGACGATGTGCGCACCCCATTCCTTGACCTCGGGGATGGCGTTTTCGGGCGCGAAGCCGATCTCGGAGACCTCGAGCATCGGAATGTCGTTGTTGTGGTCGCCGATGCAGTAGATGTCCTTGCGCGCAACGCCGAGGAGCTTGGCAAGCTTTAAGATCATGCCGCCCTTCGTCGCGCCGCGGCGCGTCAGCTCAAGCAGGTGATCGCTCGAAAAGATGAGCTCGTAGCGTTTTCCCCAGTCCCGAGAGACGATAAAATCGCGCACCTGCTCCAAAAGCGGCTTTTCCTCTTCAAAGAGCAGCTTGATGATCGGCAGGTCCACCTCGCGGAAGTCCTTGACCTCCTCGGTCTTCGCGCGCGTCAGGTGCTCGTGGTTGCGCGTGTAGTCGTTCGGGTGCAGGACGTGGATGCGGCGGTCGTCGTGGTAGATCTCGAAGCACAGGCCGGGGAAGCGCGCGAGCAGCGCGTCGACGTGATCGTAGATGTCCGCGTCTAAAAACGCGGTCTCCACATAGCAGTCCTTGTTGAAGTCATAGATGGCCGCGCCGTTGGCGATGACGCAGGGGGCGTTGCAGGGCAGATCCTTGGCGTAGCGGGCAAAGGCGGGCAGCGCGCGGCCGGTGGAGATCGAAAAATAGCCGCCGTTTTGAATGAAGTACTCGACCGCCTCGCGGTTGCGCGCGCTCATCGGCGGGATGTCCTCGCCGCGCTCCAGCGCGCCCTGCGTATAGACGAGCGTGTTGTCAAAGTCGCTGGCGAGCAGCACCTTGTTGAATTTCAGCATGATGGATCCTCTCTTCTTTTCTCGTTGTTTTTCGGCAAAAGTATACCACGGCGCGGGAGAAATGAAAAGGGATGTTTTGCGTAAAGATATCAGCCGATGATGCCGAATTTTCCTTTGATAAAATGACGGTAGTCGGGCTGCTTTTCGGCATTTTCGTATTCATGTTTCATGGTTTGCCATATCCAGGCGCGGAACGGATCGCCGGTCTGCGCATAGTACAGAATGCGCAGCAGCCCCTCCCGCTCTGCGCGGAGAATGGCCTCATAGGCATCGGGGACGAACTCGCACGAGACGACTGCTACCGCCTCTTCGGACGTGACCGCGAACGGCACATCGGAAACAGGGGCGGTATTTGCCGGTTCCGCGCCGTAGATATAGCCGGAGACGCCGGCATAGGTCTCCTCCAGTGCGTTGGGGTAGTATTCCTCCAGCCGCTGCACGCCGTCTAAGTCGAAGCCGTAAGGCCCCCATTTTTCCCACCGGCCCGTGTGGACAAAGCCGGTGTCGCGGCAGTATTTTTCAACGGCATTGCTCAGATAGACCAGCACATTTTCCCGTTTCTTCGAAAAGTAGACGAGCGGGTGGCCATGGTTAGAGACGTGCGGCGTGAGGACGGTGAGACCGCCGGTGGGGGAGGCATGGTACAGCATGGAAGCAATTCCTTTCCGCCTTTTGGCAAAACCGCCGCGAAACAACTGTGCTTCGCGGCGGTTCTATTTCTTGTTTACGCTTCGCTCTTCGGCGCGGGACTTTCGCCGCCCTGACCGCCGCTTCTGCGGCGGCCTCTGCCGCCGCGGTGGCTGCGGCGGCGCGGCTTGTTCTCGCCGCCCTCAATCGCGCCCTCGGCTTTCGGCGGGCGGGGCGGACGCGGGGCTTTCGGCGCGTCGGGAGTTTCGCTGTTCGGCTTGCTCTGGCGCGGGGCGCGGCGCTCGCCGTTCTTGTCGGGATTGCGGGGCGGACGTTCGCTGCTCGGCTTATCGCCGCGCGCGGGGCGTTGGCTTCGCTTTTCGGCGGGCTTGTCGCCACCCTTTTGGGGCGTGTTTTCACTCTTCGGCGCGGCGGACTTCTCGCCGCCTTCACCGCTGCCCTTGCCGCGGCCTCTGCCGCCGCGATGCCCGCGGCCGCCGCGGCGGGAACGGCGCTTTTCCGTCTCCTCCTCGTCAGCGGCGGGGGCGTCCGCTTTTGCGACGGGGGCAGTCCACTGTTCGGGCGGCACGATGGGCTTGGCAGACGAGAAGAAGTTCAGCGTCAGCTGCGGCTCATCCTCCGGCGGCTCCTGATAGCGCTCGGGGAGCGTCACGGGAATCTCGATGCCGTCGCGCGAGCCCTTGCCGTTGCGCAGCACATGAATTTCGCAGGTGCGGTAGCGCTTGGGGCTTTCATTCTGCCCGTCGAGACGCACGAGCACCTGCTCGCGCAGAATGTCGACCGAGCTCACGTTGCCAAGGCCGTCGGGCGTTGCGACAAACGAATCCTGCTTCGGGCAGCGGCGCACCGCGTCCTCGTAGGCGTTCTGCTCGTATTTGAGGCAGCACATGAGCCTGCCGCACGTGCCGGAGATCTTCGTCGGGTTCAGACTCAGATTCTGCGTCTTGGCCATCTTGATCGAAACGGGGACGAAGTCGTCCAAAAACTGCGAGCAGCAGAAAGGCCGGCCGCAGATGCCGAGGCCGCCGAGCATCTTCGCCTCGTCGCGCACGCCGATCTGCCGCAGCTCGATGCGGGCACGGAACACACCGGCTAAGTCGCGCACGAGCTCGCGGAAGTCCACGCGCCCATCGGACGTGAAGAAAAAGATGATCTTGCTGCCGTCGAAGTTGCTCTCCACGCGCACGAGCTTCATGTCGAGCCCGCGCTCGGCGATCTTCTTCTGGCAGACCTCGAAGGCGTTCTTTTCGCGCGTTTTGTTGTAGGCGTAGGTGCGGTCATCGTTCTCCGTCGCCACGCGCACGAGCGGGCGCAGCGGTTGGACGACGGAATCGTCCTCCACCTCATGGTTGCCCGAGACGCACTGGGCGTACTCGAGCCCCTGCGCGGTCTCGACGATGACGAACTGGTTGGGTTCGACCGTGATGCCGTGCGGGTCAAAATAATATTCCTTGCATCCGCCGCGGAAGCGGACTCCGATCACTTCTGTCAAAGGGTTTCCTCCAATTCAACGGCGAAGCCGCCCAGCGTGGGCCCGACGCCGACGTTATAGGTGCATTTATTGCGGTAGTCCTGCAATAAATCTATTGTGCCGAGTAATTTGGCTTTTGTCAAGCGCGAAGCCAGTGACCGCGCGATGCGAAGATCCCTCTCCGGTACGCTCACGCCGTACTGCCCCAGCAGGGCGGACGAGAGCAGAAGCCGTGTCCCCTCGAAAAGCGAGGACAGGTCGTCGCGCGTGACCTTCTGCGTTTCGAGCTTTGCGAGGAATGCCGCGCGGGACGCGCGCGACCCCTCGGCGATGAGCCGCGCGAGCTCGAGCGTGAGCTCGTCAGGCGCGCCGCCCTCTTCGACGGTGGGGGAGAGCTTGACCTCCACGCAGCGCGAGCGGATGGTCTGGAGCAGAACCGCCGGATTTTCCGCGCAGAAGAAGAACGCTGCGTAAGCGGGCCCCTCCTCCACGAGCTTCAAAAGCACGTTCTGGTCCTTTTCCGTCAGGATGGTGCAGTCCTCGAAAATGTAGACCTTGCGCGCGCCCTCGTTCGGGCGGATGAACGCGTCGGCGCGCATCGCGCGCACCGTGTCGATCGAGAGCTCCTTGTGCTCTGCGTCGCGCACGAACGTGACGTCGGGGTGGATGTCCTGCATCACCTTGCGGCAGGCAGGGCAGGCGAGGCAGGGCTTGCTTTCCGCTGTGCACTCCATCGCCGCGGCGGCATAGCGCGCAGCGCTCACGCGGTCGCCGCTGCCGCTGAAAATGAGTGCGTGCGACAGTGCGCCGCGCTTTGCCGCGGCGCGAAGACGCGCCGCCGTATCGGTTTTTGCAAAATCCAAAAGCTCCATTGCCCGCTCCATGCTCTGTACTCTGCGCGCATTTTCAGCGCAAATTTAAAAATAGTATATCGCAAAAGTGCGGCGCTTGCAAGAAAATCCGCGCCCCACGACGGAAAAACAGAACGATTTTGTGCCAAATTGCGTTTTGTGGGAGAAAAAATGCGGAAAGTCGACAAAAATTTCACAACTTGTTATTGAAAGTCGGGGATTTTCTGTCTATAATAATATGGCTTGATAATGATCACACAGCGATACATTTTTAATGGAGGAAAACCAATGAGCAAAAAGTATGTCTACCTGTTCTCGGAAGGCAACGCTACCATGCGTGAGCTTCTGGGCGGCAAGGGCGCGAACCTGGCCGAGATGACCAACATCGGTCTGCCTGTGCCCCAGGGCTTCACCATCACGACCGAAGCCTGCACCCAGTATTACGAGGACGGCCGCAAGATCAACGACGAGATCATGGCAGAGATCATGGAATACGTCGCGAAGATGGAAGAGATGAACGGCAAGAAGTTCGGCGATCTGAAGAACCCCCTGCTCGTCTCCGTCCGTTCCGGCGCGCGCGCTTCCATGCCCGGCATGATGGATACCATCCTGAACCTCGGTCTCAACGACGACGTCGTCGCCGCCATGATCGCGGGCAACCCCGACCCCAACTTCGAGCGTTTCGTTTACGACTCCTATCGCCGCTTCATCCAGATGTTCTCCGACGTCGTTATGGAAGTCGGCAAGAAGTACTTTGAGCAGCTCATCGACGCGATGAAGGAAAAGCGCGGCGTCAAGCTCGACATCGAGCTTACCGCAGCCGACCTCAAGGAACTCGCTGAGCAGTTCAAGGCCGAGTACAAGCAGCAGATCGGCGAGGACTTCCCCTCCGACCCCAAGACCCAGCTGTACGAGGCCATCCGCGCCGTGTTCCGCTCCTGGGACAACCCGCGCGCGAACGTCTATCGCCGCGACAACGACATCCCCTATTCCTGGGGCACTGCCGTCAACGTCATGCCGATGGTCTTCGGCAACCTGAACGACAACTCCGGTACCGGCGTCGCCTTCACCCGTGACCCCGCCACCGGCGAGAAGAAGCTCATGGGCGAGTTCCTGACCAACGCTCAGGGCGAGGACGTTGTCGCCGGCGTCCGCACCCCGATGCCCATCTCCCAGATGGAAGAGAAGTTCCCCCAGGCTTACGCCGACTTCGTCAAGGTCTGCGACCTGCTCGAGGATCACTACCGCGACATGCAGGACATGGAGTTCACCGTCGAGAACGGCAAGCTCTATATGCTCCAGTGCCGCAGCGGTAAGCGCACCGCGCAGGCTGCTCTCAAGATCGCCTGTGACCTCGTGGACGAGGGCATGATCGACGAGAAGAAGGCCGTCTCCATGATCGACCCGCGCAACCTCGACACCCTGCTCCATCCCCAGTTCGATGCGGCTGTCCTCAAGAAGGCTCCCGCCATCGCCAAGGCTCTGCCCGCCTCCCCCGGCGCCGCCTGCGGCAAGATCGTCTTCTCCGCTGAGGATGCCAAAGAGTGGAAGGAGCGCGGCGAGAAGGTCGTTCTCGTCCGTCTCGAGACCTCTCCGGAGGATATCGAGGGCATGAAGGCCTCCCAGGGCATCCTGACCGTCCGCGGCGGTATGACCTCCCACGCGGCTGTCGTCGCGCGCGGCATGGGCAAGTGCTGCGTCTCCGGCTGCGGCGAGATCAACATGGACGAGGAGAACAAGAAGTTCGAGCTCGCCGGCAAGACCTATCACGAGGGCGACTTCATCTCCATCGATGGTTCCACCGGTAACATCTACGACGGCATCATCCCCACGGTCGACGCCACCATCGGCGGCGAGTTCGGCCGCGTTATGGCTTGGGCCGACAAGTATCGCCGTCTGGGCGTCCGCACGAACGCCGATAACCCGCACGACACCGAGCAGGCCGTGAAGTTCGGCGCTGAGGGCATCGGCCTCTGCCGCACCGAGCACATGTTCTTCGAGGCTGACCGTATTCCCGCCATCCGCGAGATGATCTGCTCCGACACCGTCGAGCAGCGCGAGAAGGCGCTCGCTAAGCTCGAGCCGATGCAGCAGGGCGACTTTGAAGCCATGTATATCGCGCTCGAGGGCCGTCCGATGACCGTTCGTTTCCTCGATCCCCCGCTGCACGAGTTCGTTCCCACCGAGGAAGCTGACATCGAGCAGCTCGCCAAGGACATGGGCAAGAGCGTTCAGGACATCAAGAACATCATCGCCTCCCTGCACGAGTTCAACCCCATGATGGGCCACCGCGGCTGCCGTCTGGCCGTTACGTTCCCCGAGATCGCTGCCATGCAGACCCGTGCGGTCATCAAGGCTGCGCTGAACGTCAACGCCGCGCATCCCGACTGGAACATCATCCCCGAGATCATGATCCCGCTCGTCGGCGAGGTCAAGGAGCTCAAGTACGTCAAGGACGTCGTCGTCGAGGTCGCTGACAAGCTGATCGCCGAGGCCGGCAGCTCCATGAAGTACAAGGTCGGCACCATGATCGAGATCCCGCGCGCCGCTCTGACCGCGGACGAGATCGCCAAGGAAGCGGACTTCTTCTCCTTCGGCACGAACGACCTGACCCAGATGACCTTCGGCTTCAGCCGTGACGATGCCGGCAAGTTCCTCGGCGCGTACTACGACAAGAAGATCTACGAGAGCGATCCGTTCGCCCGTCTCGATCAGACCGGCGTCGGCAAGCTCGTCTCCATGGCCGCCAAGATGGGCCGCGAGACCAACCCGCACATCCACCTCGGCATCTGCGGCGAGCACGGCGGCGATCCCACGTCCGTCGAGTTCTGCCACAAGGTCGGCCTGGACTATGTCTCCTGCAGCCCGTTCCGTGTCCCCATCGCCCGCCTCGCCGCCGCGCAGGCCGCTATTCGCGATCAACACTAATCAGATATTCTGCTTAGCGTAAAGCGAGAATAAACCAACAAATACGGTCACATCACCTAATAAGTGGTGTGACCGTTATTTTTTTGCTTGAAACCAAGCGCAGATATGGTCGGTTATCCTATTCGGATGACCGGCTTTTTTTATTTTTCGGACAAGGAGGAAAAATTTTTTGAGAAATTTTGAAAATTGGTTTAGTTTTTGCCCTTCTCGATGCCTACCAAGTGGAGAAGAGATCCACGCAAGTGGAATCAGATCCAATTGCTCTTTGACAATTGAATACACATTCATCAGGTACGTTCCTGTGCGGGGGCGAGAGCTCCAGCCGAATGAAGGTGCGCCAAGACCCTCCTGCCCATCCGGGTTATAACGGAAAGCAAGGTGGTGAGCGTTTCCGAACCATTCTGAAATATCCGACGGCTACGGATATGGCAATGAAACGCTACAGGGCTAACGATACTTCTCTACGGAGCTGGCGGAGAACCCGGCAGGGGTGAGATTCCCATGGACCCGATTCGCTATCGGGCGTCTGATGATTTCCTTTTTTGCACTTGGGGTTCGAGGAAAAATTAAGTGCAACCACTAAAGCCCCAAGGATTATCTTTGAGGTTTTAGTGGATCAGAAATGATTCAAATAAAAAGAAAGGAGGATACCACATGGAAAACTGTAAAGTGATCGCCATCACGAATCAGAAAGGCGGAGTCGGTAAAACGACAACCGCAGTCAATCTCGGTGTGGGACTTGCAAGCTCCGGTAAAAAGGTTTTGCTTGTTGACGCTGATCCACAGGGCAGCTTAACGGTAAGCCTCGGAGTGAAAAATCCCGATGAGCTGGATGTGTCACTTTCTTCCCTAATGCAGTCGGTCATAGATGATGAACAGCCGCCCGGTAATGCCATTATTACGCATCCGGAAGGTGTTGACTTGCTTCCTTCTAATATTGAGTTGTCCGGTATGGAAACCGGCTTGTTCAATGTTATGAGCCGTGAGTATGTTCTGAAAAACGCTATCGACGGCATGAAGAAGAATTACGACTATATCCTTATTGACTGTATGCCTTCTCTGGGCATGATGACGGTCAATGCGCTTGTTGCGGCAGACAGTGTGATTATTCCATCGCAGCCGAACTTCCTGTCAACCAAAGGTCTTAACTTGCTCCTGCGCTCGATTTCAAAGATCAAGCGACAGATCAATCCGAGATTAAAGATTGACGGTATTTTGCTGACGATGGTAGATAACCGCACAAACAATGCAAAGGCGATTATCTCATCACTGCGTTCATCTGTGGGAGAAAACATCCGCGTGTTCAATTCCGAGATTCCGTTTTCGGTAAGAGCTGCGGAGTGCAGTCTTTCCGGAGAAAGCATTTTCTCTCATGACAAGAACGGCAAAGTCGCAGCAGCGTATGAGGCACTCACAAAGGAGGTGACAGAAGTTGAAGAACGTGCAAAAAATCGATCTGGGCCTGACCGGGTACGATGAGCTCTTTATGAATGATGCGGAGCGTAAAGAAAACAAACTCCCCAGAATTTATGATGTGCCCATTTCGGAAATTGATGATTTCCCCGACCATCCCTTCAAGGTAAAAGTTGATGAGGATATGCTGTGCAGCCGCTACAATGTCGCAAAAGACATGTTCCGCTTTGAACGCCTCCCGGAGAACATTTCTACGATGGATGCCCGTTCTATGAGAAACGAGCTTTCCAAGATCAGAGACGTTGCAAACGAAATCTCTGCTGATATGGCAAAAATTCTGGAAAAGGAAATGGCTTAGTTACAGGACAAGAACTGAATCTAATTAGAGATATTGAAGAAAACACCAGCGCGGACATGCTAAAACAGGAGATAGAGGCACTGTTAGAAGATATTTCTGACTACTGCTTTGACGACAAGACTGTTGGGGTGGTCAAATATGAGTAATAGAATGGAAGACTTGACTGGAGTAACGCTCACAGCAGAGAGCGGAAGAAAATACAAATTAACAAAACAGGCCGGAAGCGGAGCTCAGGGTGTTGTTTACGAAGAAAACGGTAACAACTATATGGTAAAACTATACTACCCTTCAGGCAGCGAGAGTATAGATGCAGATGTTCTTGATAGGCTACGCTTTATCAAAGATATTGCTATGCCCAAAAACTTTGTTTCTATTATTGATCTGATTACTCACCCCTACATCGGATACGTAATGGAAAAAGTCACAGAGCACAAACCCCTGAATTCTTACCTGATTCCGGATCGAAATCTTTCCTTCCCCGAATGGTATAATCAAGGACTCGGCCTTTATGAAAGGATATTCGTCGGATATATCATTGCTAAAGCCTTTGGAGAACTGGAAAAGAGTAACCTTTCATATTGCGATATTTCCGGCAATAACATCTTGATAAAGATAGCAAAAGGTGCTTCCGTAAAAATGATAGATGTTGATAACATCTATACTGCGGGGAAAGGAAAATCAGCCATTCTGGGCACTCCGAGATACATTGCACCGGAAGTTATAATCCGTCAAAAAAATCCAGACGTGCTGTCTGATAATTACTCATTAGCAGTTATTCTCTTTGAATTGCTTAGGGTTGGTGTTACAAAGATTCAATATGAACTTGAAAAAGCAGGGCGATTGACAGCAACCGGAAAGGAAAAGTGGTTTGCCTCCTATATTTCCCATATGCTTAGAAATTCATTCTACTGTGGGATCATTACATACCACAAAGAATACACGCCGGACTATTTGAAACAGAAAAAGATTAAGAATGATGGAGCTTTGGAGTACACTCAAGTGAAAGGGACACATACTCCTATCGTTACCGAGGAGGAATTCGCCCGAGTTCAGGAGATTCTTGCTCAGAAATCAATAAAATCAGGAAAAGGAAAAAACGCACGAAAAGTTGGACATAAGCCTCATTCTACTGTATGGGGTCGCCTTATGATTTGCCAATGTGGAAAGCGTTTTAATATGCACTTCCATGAACGGAAGGACCGTGCTCCAGGCGTGGACTATCAGTGCTATACCTCAGTAAATAGGGGCAGCCAAACCGAACGTCAAAAGAGAGGTCTCTCAATGGAGGGCACATGTGATACACCATTTATTCCCGGATGGAAAATGGAAATGATGGCAAGCCATCTATTCAAACGATATATCAAAAACGCAGATGATACTCTGCAATTAGCATATGCCTTGCTTGAACAGCATATTGACGATCAAGAAGAGCTGCCTGATAACAGCGACGCTATACGCCGAAAGCAATCCGAAATTGATAAACTAAACAAGAAACTTGCGAATCTAATTGAAATGCGAGAAGACGGAGATATCGAAAAAGAATATTTCCGAGAGCGAAAAAAGGAGATTGAAAGCAAGATTGGTCGTCTGGCAGAGAGCATAAAAAATCTTACACCCCTTCCGCCGAAGGATATTGCTGGCGATTATTCTGGAAGATTGGCTGAGTTGAAGAAAAAGCTAAGTGAGTATACTGACTTTGACGGCTTGGTGATTCCCGAAAGCATCGTTGAAGCCTTCATACAAAAGATTTGGGTTTCCAAAGATGAATTTCGGTGGTATCTCAGGACGAATCGCAGTAGCTCAGCTGAAGACGCCGAGCACATTCAAATAGGGGCTTTTACATTAACCTTAGAGGACGCCAAATCATACCAATACAGCTTTTCGACAAGAAAGAGAATATATAACTGGGAAGATTTGAACGTAACAGTTTGGATCTAATGATTAAGAGAAGGATTTCGGTCCTTCTCTTTTTTCATGACTTATTCATAATCGTGTGTTATACTGTCTTTGTTAATAGGATATAGCCCCTTATTTAGGAGAGCATAACCGCTTGATGGCTTTGATTAGTGCGGTTAGTAAATAGCAGCACAGGCCGCGATCAAGGAAATGTGAGCGACCTTTTGAGCGTTCACAAAGCGGCTTGAAACTTGCAAACCTTTGATGTAACTGCCTTTGCAGACATCATTGGCTGAAAACAAACAAAAATCCGGTATTGTTCCGTTTGGAGCGATACCGGATTTTTTGCATCTTTTGCGGGGCAGGTTGAGAAAAACCACGTCATGGACAGATCCCGTGTGCCGCCGATACTCGGAATGGCACTCTGAATGGCACGCGGAAGCGGCACTCGGAAGGGTCGGCGGCATCAACGAAAGCGATGCATTGCCTTTGGTGTGCTCGTGCGGTACAGTCCGTGCAGAGGTGATGCAGCATGAGGTTTTATTACAGGCGCGGAGGAAAGGGCGCAGCGCCGGAGGGTTTTGACAGAGTCTACACGGAGGTCGATGGGGACGGCAACGTCCTGCGGGAGCTGCTTGCGTATGTGAGAGCGGGCGACAGTGTAACCGTGGAGATGGGTGGTGAGCTGGGCGGCGCAGCCGGAGCGTTCACGGAGATGGCACTTGCCCTCTATCGACAGCAGGCAACTTTGCTCTGCAAGTCTCCTAAGATTGACACGGCGGCAGGTCATTGGCAGGCGGTGCTTTCCGACCTTGCGCTGTTGACAAGCAGGGACACCGGAGATGCGGCGCGGCTGTCTCGGTTTATGGAGGAGCTGCACCGTTGCTTCGACCTTGTGGAGAGACGACAGATGACCGTAGCGGAGGTCTGCCGGAAAATGAGCATTGGGAAGACAACCTACTACCGTTATTGGCGTAAGGTCAAGAGTGCCCCGCACAGGGAGCGTCACACAGAGCTTTTTGAAGAATTGCAGGCAAAGATAGAAGCAAATGAGCTGAGTATTTCCGCAGCTTGCAGACAGATGAATATCGGTGCGGGGACGTATTACAGGATGCGGGATCAGTATAAAAAAGAACGCAGCGTTCCAAATGTTCCAAATTCAGAATGATGTGGTTTTGCGGTCAACAGGAGATAGTGATTCGGCAAATTGGGGAGGTATGGAACGGCACTATAGGTGAGAAGCCCTCTTACGGTCGGAAATGGAGGGCAGGAGATCAGTGCGCGGCTGCTTCAATGAGAGTAAACATACATTAGTGCGGTCGGCGCAGACAGTCATTGCGGAAGCACGGGCATACACAACAACGGAGGTGCAGTATGAAAAAAACGAATGGGCATGACGAGGGGCATTTCTATATCCGGTTCCCGCGCACGAGAGGACTTCCGCCGCACAAGCGACGGCACACGCCAAATGCCGGAAATGCCAGAAAGGACTTTACTTATGCGGCGCAGCCCTGTATAATCATTTAAGATAGAAAATCGTCGAAAGACTATGCTGCAGGGCCATATGTCTGAGCGGGAGAGCCCCTATGATCGACCGACCGCACCCTTAAGGCAACACCGCGCAGTGAAAGCTGCGGTATTGCCTTAGCAGGACTGCGGTCAGTTTTTTTCTCTGCGAAAGGAGGGAGCATCGGTGAACCGCGTGTTCCGCGAGGAAAAGAAATATCTGATCTCGCTGCCGGAGGCGCTGCGGATCAGCAGCCGCCTTTCGCAGGTCATGCTGGAGGATGCGCATAACGGCATCCACGGCTACCGCATTCGCTCACTCTATTTCGACACGATCGACGACACGGACTATTACGAGAAGGCGGCGGGCGTGGAGCTGCGGCGCAAGCTGCGCCTGCGCTGCTATGATCCGGCGGCAGACTTCGCCATGCTGGAGATGAAGCAGAAGCAGGGCGCAAGTCAGCTCAAGCGCTCTCTGCGCGTGACACGGGAGGATGCCCAAGCGCTCACGCGCGGCGACTACGCGCCGCTGCTGCGGTATCCGGAGTCTTTTGCCGCGGAGTGCTACGCGCTGATGCACAGCCGGTGCTATCGCCCCAAAACGATCGTAGAATACAACCGCAAGGCATTTATCGCCAAGGAGAACAAAATACGCATTACCTTTGACAGCCGCATTGTTTCCGTCGAGAGCTGCTTCGACCTCTTTTCGCCGCGGCTGAACATGAACCCCGTGCTCGATCCGTACTGCGTGGTGCTTGAGGTCAAGTACAACGGCTTTCTGCTCGATTATCTTCGCGAGCTGATCAACAGCGTGGACCGCAGTGAGCTTTCTGTCAGCAAATATGTGCTTGCCCGCCAAAACGGATGTCAGACGAGGCTATAGGAGGAAAACACCATGAGACAACAGATCCTGAACCTTTTTACCACACCCCGCGATATGTCGTGGGAGGATATTCTGCTCAATATCGTCCTTGCCGCCGTGCTGGGCTTTTTTATCTTCCTGTCCTACGCCATCTCCCACCGCGGGACGATCTACAGCCGCAAGTTCAACGCCTCACTCGTCATTCTCGCGGTGCTGACGGGGACGGTCATGACCGTCATCGGCAACAACATCGCGCTGTCTCTCGGTATGGTGGGCGCGCTGTCCATCGTCCGCTTCCGCACCGCCATCAAGGACTCGCGCGATACGGTTTATATTTTTTGGTCCATCATTGTCGGCATCTGCTGCGGCGTGGGCGATTATGCCGTGGCCTGCATCGGCAGCGCCGTGACCTTCGCGGTGATCCTGCTGCTCGGCTGCATCAAGAGCGATAACCGGATGCTGCTCATCATCCGTGCCCACCGCAGCAAGCAGGAGCCGATCAAGGCGCAGGTCTACAAGCTCTTTCGCGCCAAAGCGACGCTGCGTGTGGAAAACACCACGGAGGATACGGTCGAACTGATCTACGAGATCACGCAAAAGCTCCTGCGCCGCGCGGAGCAGACAACGCCGGACATTCCCGGCAGCATCTATTCGCTGGGAAGCATCGACTATGTCAATCTTGTCATGCAGAACGACGAGGTGTCGAACTGAGAAACCGGAAAGAGGGGAGCGGAGACGAACATGAAATACAAGCGAATGGCTCTTGCGGCCTGTGCGCTGCTGCTTCTCCTATCCGCAACAAACCTGTCAGCCGTGCTGACCGATGAGCACCCACGCTATCATCAGCATCTTGAGCGCCCCGCCTACACGCCCTGCGCCGAGCATGACGGCGAGACGCTCTGCACGCATCTGCCGCTCGTTCTCATCGACACCGGCGGCGCGGAGATCCCCGGCGTTCCCATCCGCGACGGCGACGGGAGCCGAAGCAACGACACCTTCACCACTACGGCGGACGGCGGAACGCTGCTGCGCGCTGCGATCTCTGTGATCGACCACGCTGCCGGAAATAACCATCCGGACGATGCGCCGACGCTTCAGAGCGTCATTGACATTCGAGTGCGAGGCAACTCCTCGCGCTATTTTGATAAGCACAGCTATCTTGTCAAGACGCTGACCGACGACGGTGCGGCCTCGCGCGATGTCGCCATGCTGGGGATGGATGCCTTCGACGAGTGGGCGCTGCATGGGCCGTACCTCGATAAGACGCTCATCCGCAATTATATGTGGTACAATCTTGCGGGCGAGATCATGGACTACGCGCCGAATGTGCGCTTCTGCGAGGTGCTGCTCAACGGAGTGTATCAGGGGCTTTATGTTATGACGGAGACTGTCAGCTCCGGCGCGGATGCCCGCTTGAAGCTCACGGAGCCGTCGAAGGACACCGTGCAGACGAGCTATGCTCTGCGCCTTGACCGCGGCAGCGGCAACGAGGTCAAAAACATCGAGACCTTCTCCCAATACGCCCTGCGAAATCTGCAGGATATAGACATCGTCTATCCGGGAACAAAATGGCTTACGCCGGAGCGCGCGGCGTGGATCGCACAGGATTTCTCCGACTTTGAAAAGTCACTCTACTCCTATGACTATGATACCGAGCCCTATGCATGGTGGGAGCAGGCGGACATGAGCTCTTTCGTGGACTACTTTATCCTCAACGAGTTTACCTGCAACTATGATGCGGGCTGGCTTTCCACCTATATCTACAGGGATGTGCGCGGCAAATACAAAATGTGCATCTGGGACTTCAACTCCGCCTGTGACAACTACAGTCATCCGGTCGCAGAGCCGCAGCATTTTGAGCTGCAATACAATGTCTGGTACTATATGCTCAGCAAAGACGAGAAGTTCATGAACGCCGTCATCGACCGCTACCGCGAGCTGCGTCAGGGCATCCTCAGCGACGAGTATCTCTGCGCCTACATGGACGACGTTACCGCGTGGCTCGGCGATGCCGTCGAGCGCAACTTCTCCGTCTGGGGCTACACGCTCGAAAAGGATATGCTCTCCCCCGCGTGGCGCAACCCGCACTCACACGCGGCTGCCGTCGCGCAGATGAAGCGCTTTTGCATCGAGCGCGGCGCGTGGATGGACGAGAATATCGACATTCTTCGCCAGTACAGCCACGAATCCAAAAACAAGAAATTCAACCACTGAGCCACCACACCATCGAGAAAGGAGGGCGGCGGCTTGAAAAGATTTCTCATCGTGCTCACCGCCCTGATCTTAGGCTATCTCGCCTACGACACCGCGCGCTACTACCTCGGCTGGTACATCGACCTTCAGCCGGACGTGCCGGTCAGCGCTTTCATGTCCACCGACGCGCAGCACCTTTATATGGACCGCGGCGCGGGACCGGAGGAGTTCACCGTCAAGGGCGTGAACCTCGGCGTGGGCATCCCGGGCGAGTGGGCGACGGACTACGCCGTCAGCAAGGAGACCTATCTGCGCTGGTTTGCCCAGATGCAGGAGATGGGCGCGAACACCGTGCGCGTCTACATTACGCTCCACGACGACTTCTACAACGCCTTCTACGAGTACAACACCGCGCGCGAGGAGGCGAACGAGGAACCGCTCTGGCTCATCCACGGCGTATGGGTGAACGACTATATCCAAAACTCCCACCGCGACGCCTATGACAAGGACTTTCTTGAGACCTTCGTCAGGGACGGGCGCACACTGGTCGACGTTCTGCACGGCAACAAGAAGATCTCGCTCGGACGCGGAACGGGCTCCGGCTTCTACACCAAGGACGTTTCCCGCTGGGTCATCGGCTATATTCTCGGTGTGGAGTGGGAGGATGTGACCGTCACCTACACCAACCACAAATACCCCGATCTGCCGCCCTATCAGGGAACGTACCTCTCCGCGACGGAGGACGCCTCCGCCTTTGAGTCCATGCTCGCGCAGGTGGGCGATCGGATCATTGAATACGAGAGCCGCCGCTACAAGAGCCAGCGCCTTGTGGCGTTTTCCAACTGGCCGACCACCGATCCGTTCCTCTATCCGGAGGATATCACGACCTTTTTTATGAAGTGCGCGCAGGTGGACGTGGAGCATATCCGTGCGGAGGATGCCTTCCTCGCCGGGCAATTCGTTTCCTATCATGTCTATCCCTACTATCCCGACTATCTCAACTATATCCTCAACCCCGCGGCGATGGACCGCACGCCCATCTGGGACGGCAAGGCCGTCATCTCTCGTGTGGAGACCGGTCCCGGCACGCCCATCGGTTCCGTGCTGCGCCGATCGGACTTCTACGATGAGACCGGCGCGGCGAACACCTACCTTGCCTATCTGCGCGCCCTGCGGCGGCATCATACGATGCCCGTCGTCATCTCCGAGTTCGGTGTTTCCACCGGGCGCGGCATGGCGCAGATCGACCGGAACACCGGACGCAATCAGGGCCATATGTCCGAGCAGGAGCAGGGGCAGGCGCTCGTGGACTGCTGGCGCGACATCACCGCGGCAAACTGCGCGGGCGGCTGCGTCTTTGCCTGGCAGGACGAGTGGTTCAAGCGCACCTGGAACACCATGCACGCGGTGAACCTGCAGCGCACGCCCTACTGGAGTGACTACCAGACGAACGAGCAATACTTCGGGCTTCTCTCCTTCGACCCCGGCGCGGAGGAATGCATCGCGTATGTGGACGGCGACCTCAGCGAGTGGACGGAGGAGGATAAACTCTTCGATACCGGCACGCGCGCCCTTTCGATGAAATACGACGAGAAGTTCATCTATCTGCTCGCCTATGAAAAGGGCTTTGCGAACGGACAGAAAACGCTCTACATCCCCATCGACACCACGCCCAAGACGGGCAGCACCTACTGCGAAAACTTCGGCCTGCGCTTTGAGGACCCGGTGGACTTCGTCCTCGCCATCGACGGCAGGGACAACAGCCGCATCCTGGTGCAGGAGCGCTACGAGGTGCTGCGCGCCATGTTCTACCACGAAACGCACGACGCGGACGCCTACCTCGACCCGCCCGACGCGGACACGCCGCTTTTCAAGCCCATCGACCTGATGCTCCAGACGGCGACGCCGCTGCTCACGGGCAACTGGCAGGCAAGCTCTGAGACCTACGAGACGGGCGATCTTGCCTACGGCAACGCGAACCCTGCCGCGCCGGACTACGATTCCCTCGCGGACTTCATCTTCGCGGGCGACTATGTGGAGCTGAAGCTCCCCTGGCAGCTTCTGAACTTTTCAGACCCCTCGCGCATGACCATCCACGACGATTACTATGAAAACTACGGCGTGGACGACATCACCATCGACACGATGTACCTTGGTCTTACCGACGGCGCGGCGCAGGAGCGCACGCCGCTCTATCCCGCGGCGCTCAAGGGCTGGGGCAATACGGTCAGCTATCACGAGCGGCTCAAGCCCTCGTACTACATTCTGCAAAAGCTCTGGCAGTAAAACACACAAGAAAGGAAGAACGCCGGTGTTTGTTCAAATCCTGATCTACGTCTATCTCGGCATCTGCGCCGGCATGATCCTCTTTAACATTGTAACGGCGCTCCTTTCGCAGCGCAGGGAGCATCGGTCCTCCCGCGCCGGCATCCGCCTTGAGCTGGCGGTGGAGCGCGAGCTCGACCACCTCGCCCTCACCGGCGAGGTCAACGAGGAGCACCTTCGCTTCATGGAGCGCAGACTGCGCCGCGTGAACGGCCTGGCGGCCTTTGACGCCGCGCTGGAGCACCTGTGCGTGAGGCGGCCAGAGCTGACCCGCTCCTATCTGACGGCGCTTAACGGTGTAATGATCGCGCTGGCAGAGGACTACTGCCGCCGCGAGGAGATCGAGGCGGCGTACTTCCCCTACATCATCAAGAAATACCGGCTGCTCGGCGGCGCGGACGACGCGCCGCTCAAGGAGGTGCTGCTCGAACTGCTGCACGAGCCGAGCATCTACTGCCGCGAGAATGCCATGCAGGCGCTCTACACCTCGGGCGACGCGCAGATCATCGTGCGTGCGCTGCGGATCATCGACGCAAGCAGCCTCTATTATCACAGCAAGCTCCTCTCCGACGGCTTGCTGAACTACACGGGCGACACATGGGAGCTTGCCGACGCGCTTTGGGAGGCGTTTGATGCGTTTCAGCCGTGGATGCAGGTGACGCTGCTCAACTATTTCCGCTTTTCCTCCGGCGCATACTGCGAGAAAATACACGCGCTCATCAACGATCCTGCGCAGGACGACGAGGTGCGCTTTTCCTGCCTGCGCTACCTCGGACACTACCCCTATCCCCCCGCCTACGCCGATCTGCTGCGCTATGCGACGCCCTCGGAAAACGCGCGCTGGGAGTATGCAGCCATCGCCTCGTCGGTGCTGGCGAGCTATCCCGGGGCGGAGACTGCGGCGGTGCTGGAGAGGAACCTCTATCATCCCAACTGGTATATCCGCTTCAACGCGTCAAAAAGTCTGGAGCAGCTCGGCTTCGGCTACCGCGATCTGATCGACGTGATCGAGGGGCACGACCGCTACGCCTCCGAGATCCTGCGCTATCGCTTTGATGTGCGGGAGCTGGAGGAGCGAAAGGAGGACGCAGTATGTACGACGGTATAAAGCTGTTTCTTGAGTGGGTGGGCTATTTCTTTATCGCTTATCTGATCGGCTACTCGACTTTTCTGTTTCTGTCGGTCGTCGTCGGCTCACTTGAGCTGTACAAGCACCGCCGGCAGGAAATGTTCAAAAGCATTCTGCCCTCGGATTACTACCTGCCCATCAGTATCATCGTTCCCGCCTACAATGAGGAGGTCACCGTGGTAGACACCGTGCGCTCGCTGCTGACGCTGGAATACCGCGCCTATGAGATCATTGTGGTGGACGACGGATCGAAGGACCGCACCTCGGAGGTGTTGGCCGAGACATTTGATATGCACCTTGTTCACCGGCCCATTCGCCGGCAGATCAACTGTCAGCGCGAGGAATACGTCTATGAGACACGCGCACAGAAGGTACCGGTGACGCTCATCCGAAAAAAGAACGGCGGCAAGGCAGACGCGCTGAACATGGGCATCAACGCCGCAAATTTCCCGTACTTTATCTGCATGGACGCGGACTCCGTTCTGCAGTACGACTCTCTGCGCCGCATCGCCCAGCCGATATTGGAAAACGGCAATGTGGTGGCGGTTGGCGGCATCGTCCGCATCTCCAACGATGTTGAGCTGGAAAACGGGCGCGTCAAACGCTACCGCCTGCCGCGCAGCATCCTCGCTTTCATGCAGGTGCTGGAATATGACCGTTCGTTTCTTGCCTCCCGCATTCTCTTTGACCGCTTCAACGGCTCACTCATCATTTCCGGCGCCTTCGGGCTGTTCAAAAAGGATACCGTCATCGCGGCAGGGGGCTATGACAGCGGAACGATGGGCGAGGATATGGAGCTTGTGGTCAAGCTGCACGAATACTGCACGGTCAACAACATCGACTATGCCATCCGCTACGCATCCGACGCGATCTGCTGGACGCAGGCGCCCGAGCGGCTGCGTGATCTGTGCAAGCAGCGCAAGCGCTGGCATCTGGGCCTGTTCCAGAGTATGTACAAGCATCGCGTCATGTTTTCCAATCACAGGTTCGGCGCGGTGAGCTTTGTATCTTATTTCTATTTCCTCATTTACGAGCTGCTTTCGCCGTTTATCGAGGTCTTCGGCGTGTTCACGATGGTGCTCGCATGGTGGTGCGACCTCATCAACGTGCCGTTCATGCTGCTCTTCTTCCTGATCTACGCCGTCTTCGGCGGGGTCCTGACGCTCACCGCCTTTTTCTCGCGCATCTACACGGCGGACCTCACGCTCTCGTTCGGCGACGGCCTCAAGGCCGTCTGTCTGTGTCTCTTTGAGCTGGTGTTCCTGCGCTTTATTCTCGCATGGGTGCGCTGCACGGCCTTTATCGGCTATAGGAAGAAAAAACTCAGCTGGGGGCGCATCGAGCGCCGCAAGATCGATTTGAAATAGAGGGGGTGCCGCCTGTGCGCCGAAAAAAGCTCTTGGAAATCACGCTCTGCGCCGTGCTGACGATCGGAGCGCTGCTGTGCTGTATGCAGGATGCAAGCGCGAGGGAGACGCTTCTGATCTCGGGAAACGCCGATCTCTATCCCATCGAGTCCTATGACCGCGGCAGAGAATGCTATGTCGGATTGCTGCCGGAGCTGTACGAGCGCCTGAGTGAGCAGACAGGGTACGATCTTGTCTATCTTCCGTACAGCAAGAACACAACGCAGGCGCAGCAGACCGCAAACCGGCAGGCGGACATTATTTCCGCCTATCCCTCCGGCACGGTCGACAGCGGCGCGATGCGCCGTCAAGTGCTGCTCTGCACGATAGAACATGACGGCGCAGAGCGCGCGATATATGTTGGCTTTACCAACGCACTCACGCCGGAACTGGCCGGCGCGCTTGCACAAGCGCTGGAGGACCTCTCCGGCGCGGAGAGCATCGGCGTCCTGGCAGACTATATGAATAGCAGCGGCGCGGAAGCCTACCGTACCAGGTGGCTCATTACGCTCGCCGCATTGATCGCGGCGATGCTTGCCGCGGCGGTCGCGCTGATAGTCTTTGCGCGAAAAAAGCGTGCCGAGCAAAAGGCCAACGCCCTCATCGACCCGCGCTACGGCATCGGCAACGACGGGTATTATCTGAACTGCATGGAAACGCTTATCCCCGCCCCGCTCAGAAGCATCGTCTATGTCTTCTGCATCGGCTGCGATATGCCCTCGCTCGAACGGCGCTTTGGCGAGGCGGAGCGCGAGGAGATCTTCTCCCGCGCGGCGGAGTATCTGCGCCTTGACTGCGGACGCGAGGAATACCTCGCCTGCGTGGGGCGCGGGATGTTCGCGCTCGTGTGTCAGTGCGGCAGCCGCGAGGCGGCACAGCAGCGCGCCGAGGGGCTTATCCGCGGGCTGGACGGCTACCTTGCGGGCTTCCGCGCCGAATATGCCGGCGCGTTCCGCGCGGGCATCTGCTCGCTGTCGGAAAACCCCGACTGCGGCGCCGAGGCTGCGCTCTACAACGCGCGCCAGGGCTGTGCCCACGCGTTCCGCACGGAAACGCCCTGCGCGTTCAGCACGCGCGGCATGATCGACGAGAGCGAGCAGCTCGAGCGTCTGCGCGGCAGCATGAGCAAGGCGGTGGAAAAGGGCGAATTTGAGCCGTACCTCCAGTTCGTTGTCGATCGTGCCGGCACAGTCGTCGGCGCGGAGACCGTCTCGCGCTGGCAAAATCCGGAGGAGGGACTGCTCATGCCCTCAAAATACATCGACCTGATGATCCGCGCCGGCACGATCACCGAGCTGGATCTCTATATGCTCCGCTGCGCGTGCGTGCAGCTCCAGACGTGGAAGCGGGAGGGGCGCGGGACGCTGTGGCTCTCGTGCAACTTCACGCGCCAGTCCATCGCAGACGAAAAGATCCTCGCGCGCGTGCACGAGATCGTCGAGCAGTACGACTTTACGCGCGACCGCCTTGTGGTGGAGCTGACGGAGGACTCCTACGCGCGCGACCGCGAGGCGGCGCTGCGGACGATCGAGGGGCTGCACGCGATGGGGCTTCGCATCGTGCTGGACGATATCGGCGCGGGCTATTCCTCGCTCTCCGACCTGAGCACCTACCCGATCGACGGCGTGAAGGTCGACCGCAGCATCGTGATCGAGTCTGCCTTGCCGCGTGCCCACGCGCTGCTGGAGGGCATGATCCGCCTTTCGCACGACATGGGCATCCGCGTGCTGTGCGAGGGCGTGGAGGACAAGGCAACGTGCGACGCCGTGCTTGCGGCGGGCTGCGACTTCATTCAGGGCTTTTATTTCTCGCGCGTCCTGCCCGGGCGCGAAGCGGAATCCTTCCTGCGCAGCCTGGCGGCGCGCGACAGGGGGGAAGGATAAAGGAGAAATGAACATGGTCAACAAAAAACGAGTAGGCATGATGGTGGCGGTCACGCTCCTGATCGGCGTGCTGCTCTTTTGTTCGGTCTTTTTCCTCGTCCGGCGGGCGAATCGTGAGATCACACAGCGCTCCTTTGATGAATTGGCTACCGCGACGCGCCAGATCGCAAAGGATCTTGCCGACACGGCGAACGCGGACCAGACCATCCTCTCCGCCATGGCGGAGCTGATCGCGGGGCATGACGAGCGTGACAATGACGCGGTGCTGCGCATCATGAAATCCTTCAGCCTCAGTGAGACCTTTGTCTCCACCGTCGCGCTGCTGCGACCCGACGGCACGCTGCTGCTGACCGACGGCACCCGCTACGACGTTTCCGGCACATTCGATTTTGAAACAGAGGCGGCGCGGGGCGCGTACATCTCAGACCGCGTGACAAGCTACTTTGCGCCGGAAAAGCTGGTGGTGCGCAGCGTCGTGCCGGTGGTGCGCGACGGCGAGACCGTCGCCATCCTCTATGGCGTCGTCCCCCTGCAGGAGATTTCCCAAAACTATCAGATCGACCTCTACAACGGCAATGCCTTCCTCCTTCTTGTGGACGGCAACAACGGCGACATCCTGCTGGATACCTGGCACGACTCGCTCGGCAACCTCTCGGAGCTGCGTGGCCGCAAAATGCTCAAGGGCTACACCTACGAGGAGGCGATGGAAAAAATCCCCAACGGCATCGGCGGCGATATGTGCACCGTCTCCCAATCCACGGGGATGACACTCTACCTGCACTACGAGCCGGTCGGCATCAACAACTGGAGCGTTGTGCTCGGCGTGAGCGAGGCGGAGGCGCTGGCGGGCACGCGCGGCGTGGTGGAGACGCTTTCGATGATGGCGATCATCGTTACCGCGCTGCTGCTGAGCTATCTTGGCTTTATGGTCTGGTATCTCACCTCGGCGCGGCGCGGCGTTTACCGTATGAGCATTACGGACCAGGGCACGGGCCTGATGAACCGTGTCGCCTATGAGAAGTTTCTGCGCAAGAACGACCAGCGCGTCATCGCTCCGGCCGCCTGCATTTATATCGACGCGAACGGCCTGCACGAGATCAACAACGAGCGCGGTCACGAGGCGGGCGATCAGCTGCTGCGCGCGGTCGCAGAGCGTCTGCGGGAGCAGTTTCCGAGGGACGATCTCTACCGCGTCGGCGGCGACGAGTTCGTCGTGTTTCCCGCGCCGGCGGCAGAGGCGGAATACGAGGCGCGGATGAGGGCGGTTTCTGAAAGCCTTGCCGCGCAGGGCTACAGCATCTCCTACGGCATCGCCGTCTGCGAGGCGGCAAACGGGCTAAGAGAGCTGGTCCGCGAGGCGGACGAGAAGATGCTCGGGAGCAAGCGCGCCTACTACGCCGAGCACGATCGCGGAAGGCTGAGATAACGCCAAGACGATAAAATGACCGCCGGACGATACCGGCGGTCATTTTGTCGTCCAACCAACAAAACCGCTTTAGAATATCGTTCATGATAAGTCCCCCTCTCCGCATAATCTCAACCCTTATTTTCTTAGAGATGAGCAAAACAAACCCTAAAACAAAAGGGCGAATGGTCATCTTATTTTTTATACACATTGAGGCTTAAAGTAACTGTGCTCAAGGTCAGCCCTCATAAGAAACCGGAAGTAGTCACCCTGAAAAATGAGTGGTCGGCTCTGCAAGAAGCCGTGAGCAGTGGAGTGAAGGACTACCATCACCTGATCCAGTTGGTCGGCGCGGAAGAAGGCGCAGACCTGCTCCTGAACGATGAGGGTACCTTCTTGTCGCGGCCGCGGTCGGCGGGATCGTTGTGCTGATCGGCAAAATTTGACAGCGGAAGAAAAAAGGTTCCCAAGCCATTGGCTTGGGAACCTTTTTCGCATCGCCGCGCGATACAGAGGATCAAAGGAGAGGTTCATAAAGAAGTTTGGAAGAGATCGTTTCAGATACGGCTGCGGATCTCTGCACCCATGGCCTTGCAGCCGACGAGTTGGCAGTTTTCCTGCATGATGTCGCCGCAGCGGAAGCCCGAGCGCAGCGTTTTATCCACCGCGCGCTCGATGGCGTCGGCCTCGGCGGCCATGTCGAAGCTGTAGCGCAGCATCATTGCGGCGGCCAGGATCGTGCCGATGGGGTTCGCCTTGTCCTGTCCCGCAATGTCCGGCGCGGAGCCGTGGATGGGCTCGTAGAGTCCGTTCGTGCCGTCGCCCATGCTGGAGGACGGGATCATGCCGATCGAGCCCGTGATCTGGCTCGCCTCGTCGGAGAGGATGTCGCCAAAGAGATTTTCGGTCACGATGACGTCGAACTGGCTCGGGTCACGCACGAGCTGCATCGCCGCGTTGTCGACATACATGTGGCGAAGCTCGACATCGGGGTAGTCCTTCGCGACCTCTGTGACCGTCTTGCGCCAGAGACGCGAGGTGTCGAGCACGTTGGCCTTGTCGATGGAGGTGACGCGCTTGCGGCGCTTGCGCGCGGTCTCGAACGCGACGCGCGCGACACGCTTGATCTCGTGCTCGGAGTAGGCCATGATGTCGGTGGCTTTCTGCTCGCCGTTCGCCTCTTCCGTGCGGTGCTCGCCGAAGTACACGCCGCCGATGAGCTCGCGCACGACGACGAGGTCGATGCCGCCTTCCGCGATGTCGGCGCGCAGCGGGCAGGCGGCGGAGAGCTCGGAGAACATCTTCGCGGGGCGCACGTTCGTGTAGAGGCCCATGCCCTCGCGCAGCTTGAGAAGGCCGCGCTCGGGACGGTCGGCGGCGGGCTGATTGTCCCACTTCGGGCCGCCGACCGCACCGAGCAGCACGCTGTCCGCGTTGCGGCAGGTCGCTAAACTCAAATCCGGCAGCGGCACGCCGAATTTATCGATGGCGGTGCCGCCCATCGGCGCGTCGACGTAGGTGAAGGTGTGGCCGAACTTCGCGGCCACGGCATCTAAAACGCCCATGGCCTCGGTGACGATCTCGGGGCCGATGCCGTCGCCCTTGATGATGGCAATGGTCTTGTTCATTTCGCCGCCTCCTTTGCCTTGAGCGAGGCCATCAGGCCGCCGCGCGCGATCATGTCCTTGATAAACGGCGGGAAGGGCTCGGCCTGATACGTCGTGCCCTTTGTCACGTCTGTGATGACGCCGGTGTCGAAGTCGACTGTTACCTCGTCGCCGTTTTCGATCTCCGCGCTCGCGGCGGGGCACTCCAAAATGGCGAGGCCGATGTTGATAGCGTTGCGGTAGAAGATGCGGGCGAAATTCGCCGCGATGACGCAGGAGATGCCGCTCGCCTTGATGGCGACGGGCGCGTGCTCGCGCGACGAGCCGCAGCCGAAGTTTACGCCCGCGACCATGATGTCGCCGTCTTTGACGCGGTGGATGAAGTCCTTGTCGATGTCCTCCATGCAGTGGGAGGCGAGCTCCTTGTGGCTCTGGGTGTTCAGATAGCGCGCGGGGATAATGACGTCCGTATCGATGTGATCCCCATACTTATGGACAATGCCGTGTGCGTTCATTTGTTCATGACCTCCTCCGGATGAGAAATGTGGCCGGTAATACCAGACGCCGCGGCGACAGCCGGAGAGGCGAGGTAGACCTCGCTGTCGACGTGGCCCATGCGGCCGACAAAGTTGCGGTTGGTGGTGGAAACGCAGCGCTCGCCGGCGGCGAGGATGCCCATATAGCCGCCGAGGCACGGCCCGCATGTGGGCGTGGAGACGATGCAGCCCGCGTCGAGGAAAATATCGGTGTAGCCCTCGTGCATGCAGGCGCGGTAAACTTCCTGCGTGGCGGGGATGATGATGCCGCGGACGTTCGGGGCCAGGTGATGCCCCTTTAAGATCGCGGCGGCGGCGGCCATGTCAGGGAGCTGGCCGTTCGTGCACGAGCCGATGACGATCTGGTCGATGGCGATGTCGCTGCCCTCGCGCGCGCTGTGCGCGTTTTCGGGCAGGTGCGGCCAGGCGACCGTGCAGTCGACCTTGCCAAGGTCGATGTCGATGACGCGCTCGTATTCTGCATCGGGGTCGGCCTCGAACGCTGTCCAGGGGCGGTCCACGCGGCCCTCAACATAGGCGCGCGTCACGTCGTCGACGGGGAAGATGCCGTTTTTGCCGCCCGCCTCGATGGCCATGTTGCAGATCGTCAGGCGGTCGTAAATCGTGAGGTTCTTGACGCCCTCGCCGGAAAATTCGATGGACTGGTAGCGTGCGCCGTCCACGCCGATCATGCCGATGAGCGTCAGGATGACGTCCTTGCCGGAGACAAACGGGCGGAGCTTGCCGGTGAGATTCACCTTGATGGCGGACGGGACCTTGAACCACGTCTCGCCCGCGGCCATGGCCGCGCCCATATCGGTCGAGCCGACACCGGTGGAAAACGCGCCGAGCGCGCCATAGGTGCAGGTGTGGGAATCTGCGCCGATGACGGCCTCGCCGGGGGCGACAAGCCCCTGCTCGGGCAGCAGCGCGTGCTCAATGCCCATCGTGCCGACGTCGTAGAAGTGGTCGATATCGAAGCGGCGGGCAAAGGTGCGGCACTGCTTGCACTGCGTGGCGGACTTGATGTCCTTGTTCGGTGCGAAGTGGTCCATCACCATGGCGATGCGGCTCTTGTCGAAGACCTTTTCAAAGCCCGCGGACTCAAATTCGTTGATGGCCACGGGGGTCGTGATGTCGTTGCCGAGGACGAGGTCGAGCTTTGCCTGGATGAGCTGGCCCGCGCGCACGCTCTCAAGTCCTGCGTGCTTGGCGAGAATTTTCTGCGTCATTGTCATGCCCATGTCGCGTTTCTCCTTTCAGTTGCCGGATTCCATGATCTTGTTGATGCCGTTGACGTAGGCGCGGATCGACGATTCGATGATATCGGTCGAGAGACCCGAGCCGGTGTACGAGCGCCCGTCGGGACCGGAGACCTTGACCACGGCCTCGCCGATGGCGTCCTCGCCGTCCGTGACGGCGTTCAGGCTGAAGCTCTCGAGCTTCACGTCCATTTGGAGCATGCGGTTGATGGCCTTGAAAGAGGCGTCCAGCGGGCCCGTGCCGATGGCGACGTCTTCGATCTGCTCGTCGCCGCGCTGGAGCTTGATGCACGAGATGTTCGGCACGCCGTGGCCCGTGTTGACCACATGACTCACGAGCTGGCAGCTGCCCTGCACCGCGGCCTGACGGTGGAGCACGAGCGCCTCAATGTCGCTGCTCGTGATGTTCTTTTTCTTGTCGGCGAGATCCTTGAAGCGGGTGAACACGCTTTCAAGCTCCTCGTCGCTCAATTCGTAGCCCATGGATTCGAGCTTTTCACGCAGCGCGTGCTTGCCGGAGTGCTTGCCGAGCACCATCGTGTTCTGCGGGATGCCGACGTCGGTGGAGTTCATGATCTCGTACGTTCTTGCATTGGCAATGACGCCGTGCTGATGGATGCCCGACTCGTGCGCGAAGGCGTTCGCGCCGACGATGGCCTTGCTCGGCGGGATGGGCACGCCCGTGATGTTGCTCAGCAGCTTGCTCGAGCGGTAGATCTGCCTGGTGCTCACGCCGGTCTCGGCGTCGTAGAAGTCCTTTCTCGTGCGCAGCGCCATGATGATCTCTTCAAGGCTCGCGTTGCCCGCGCGCTCGCCGATGCCGTTGACCGTGCATTCGACCTGCGTCGCGCCCGCGCGGACGCATTCGAGCGAATTGGCCACCGCCATGCCGAGGTCGTTGTGGCAGTGGACGGAGATGTCGACGTTTTCAACGCCAGTGATGTTTTCACGCAGATACGTGATGAGGTCGTACATCTCCTGCGGTGTGGAATAGCCGACGGTATCGGGTACGTTCAGCGTCGTTGCACCAGCGGCGACGGCAGCGGAGTAGCACTGGGCCAGAAACGACCAGTCGGAGCGGGAGGCGTCCTCGGCGGAAAACTCAATGTCATCGCAATAGCTCTTGGCGTAGGCGACCATCTCGCGGATGCGGTCGATGACCTGCTCGCGCGTCATCTTGAGCTTGTACTCCATGTGGATGTCGCTCGTCGCAAGGAAGACATGGATGCGGGGGTGGTTGGCCTCCTTCACGGCGTCCCATGCCGCGTCGATATCGCCCTTGGCGCAGCGCGCGAGCGAGGCGACCGTGCAGTTCGTCACCGCGGCGGAGATGGCCTGCACGCTCTTGTGGTCCATCGGAGACGCGATGGCGAAGCCCGCCTCGATCACGTCGACGCCCAGCTTTTCAAGCTGGCGGGCCATTTCGATCTTTTCCGTCAGATTCATGCTGCAGCCGGGGGACTGCTCGCCGTCTCTCAGGGTCGTGTCAAAAATTTTAATGCGTTTCATGGTGTGTTCCTCCTGCTCTTTTTTCTCTCGCATAGCAACAAAAAAAGCCTCCGTCTCTTCCCTTGAAGAGACGAAAGCTCAAAACTTCCGCGGTACCACTCTTGTTGGCATAAAATATGCCCGCTTTCTGCATCGGCTTAAAATCAAGCGAATGCGCCTCGTTGGTAACGGTGAGGAGATCCGGCTGCGCCTAAACGAAAATCGTCTCAGCGGAGCTACTCAGGGGCCAGTGACATCATCCCGCTCTGCATTGCCTCGCAGCGACCGGCAACTCTCTGAAGCGTCTGTAGGACGAATTTTTCCCCGTCATGGTATTTGTGAACTATGAGATTTAATGATGCTACTATAATCGCCCGCCCCCGCTTTGTCAAGCAGGGAAAAAGAAATTTGCGCTTTGACAAAAAACCGCGCGGCGGAAAAACATATTTTGCGCACTTTGAACGGAGAAAAAGGCGGGAGAGCAAAAGAAAAGGGAACGCGCAAGCGTTCCCTTTTTTGCCAAAATTTCTTACCTGCCGCCGAAGATCAGGCTGCCGAGCCCCGTGGAGGTCAAAAACAGAATGAGCATGACAACGGGCACGACATACTTCATCATCACGCTGTAGAGCTTGGCGCGGCCGAAGTGCTCGCCGTTTTTCTCGACCTCGGCAATGATCCATTTCGGACCCACGACCCAGCCGACCAAAATGCTCGTGAGCAGGCTGATAAACGGCATCAGGAAGCTGTTGCTGATGTAATCCATCACGTCGAGCAGCTGCGCGGTCGAGCCGTTGGGCAGCGGGAGCTCGAAGTAGAGCGCGTTGTAGCCAAGGCAGATGAGCACGGCGGTGACGAGCGAGTAGACACCCACGGCGGCGCACATCTCCTTGCGCGACTTGTGGAAAATCTCCATGCAGTTGGCGACAAGCGTCTCCATGACGGACACGCAGCTTGTCAGCGCGGCAAAGCCGAGCGCGAGGAAGAACACCGCGCCGACGACGCGGCCCACGCCGCCCATCGCGGCGAAGACCTTCGGCAGGCTGATGAACGTCAGGCTCGGGCCGCTGGCCATGCCGTCGGTGCCGAGGAAGACATAGACGGCGGGGATGATCATGAGGCCCGCGAGGAACGCGACGCCCGTGTCAAAAATTTCGATCTGGTTGTTGGCCTTGTTGAGGTCGACGTCGTCCTTGACGTAGCTGCCGTAGGTGATCATGATGCCCATGCTGACACTGAGCGAGAAGAAGAGCTGACTCATCGCGTCGAGCGCGATGTTCAAAAAGCGCTGGACGGTCAGGCCCGTGAAGTCGGGCTTAATGTAGACGAGCAATCCTTCGATACCCGTGCGCGTCATGCCGCTCTCGTCGGTGTAAGAGAGCGTGAGTGAGAAGATGGCGATGCCGATGATGAGAAGGAGCAGACCCGGCATGATGTAGCGGGAGTATTTTTCAATGCCCTTTTCCACGCCGCAGTACACGACCCACGCCGTCAGCGCCAAAAAGATCAGCATGAAGACGATGGGCGAGACGGGGGAGGTGATGAACGAGGTGAAGAACCTGTCCTGCGCGGCGGTATCGCCGCTTGAGACGAGGTAGAGGGTAAAATACTTCGTGATCCAGCCGCCGATGACGGAGTAATACGTCATGATGAGCGTGGGGACGAGGAAGGTGAGGTAACCCAAAAACTTCCACTTCTTGTTGAGCGTTGCAAAGGCATTGAGGGCGTTCTGCTTCGTGCGGCGGCCAATGGCTACGTCAGTCGTCAGCAGGGTGAAGCCGAATGTCAGCACCAGCACCAGATAGACGAGCAGGAACAGTCCGCCGCCGTCCTTGGCACAGAGATAGGGGAAGCGCCAGATATTGCCGACGCCCACCGCGCTGCCCGCCGCAGCCAGCACAAAGCCGAGCGAACCGCTGAAACTACTGCTTTTTTTCATATTCGATTCTCTCTTTTCTTTCATGTAAATGGAATGACTAATGCCCCATTATAGCAGAAGAAACCGAATTGGCAAGGGGAAAAGCACTGAAAATGCAGGAATTCTTGCGAAAATGTGAAAAAATATCTCACCAGCGGCTTGCTGATGAGATATTTTATTCATAGCAGGATTAGATTTTGTCATGGCCGGCGGCTTCGTCGGTGAAGACGGCCTCGAATTCCTCAGCGCTCATCGTCTCGTGCGCAAGCAGGAATTCCGCCACGGCGATGAGGTGCTTCTGATCGCGCGAGAGGATGTCCTCGCAGCGCTCGTAGGCCGCGTCGACGATGGACTTGACCTCCTCGTCGATCTGTGCGGCGACCTGCTCGGAATACGGCTTGGCCTGCGCCATCGAGCGGCCGATGAAAATTTCATCGTGGCCGGATTCAAACGAGATCGAGCCGAGCCTGTCGCTCATGCCGTACACCGAGACCATCTTGCGCGCGATCTGCGAGGCGCGCTGGATGTCGTTCGACGCGCCGGTCGAAATGTCGCCGAGCATCAGCTTTTCCGCCACGCGCCCGCCAAGCAGCGAGACGATCTGCTCTTCCATATAGCGCTTGGACTGGTACGAGCGGTCCTCCGTGGGCAGCGAGATCGTCATGCCGCCCGCGCCGCCGCGCGGAACGATCGTGATCTGGTGCACGGGATCGTGCGTCGGCAGTGCGTGCATCACGATGGCGTGACCGGCCTCGTGATAGGCGGTCAGCTTGCGCTCGTGCTCGCTGACGACGCGGCTCTTCTTCTCGGGACCTGCGATGACCTTGATCTCCGCCTCGGAGAAGTCGGACATCGTAATGAGCTTGCTGCCGCGGCGCGCGGCGAGCAGCGCCGCCTCGTTCGAGAGGTTCTCGAGGTCTGCGCCCGTGAAGCCGGGCGTGCCCTTGGCGACGGTGGAGAGGTCCACATCCTCGGCCAGGGGCTTATTCTTGACATGGATCTTCAGGATCTCCTCGCGGCCGCGGATGTCGGGAAGCCCCACGTAGACCTGACGGTCGAAGCGGCCCGGGCGCAGCAGCGCGGGGTCGAGGATGTCGGCGCGGTTCGTCGCCGCCATGACGACGACGCCCTGATTCGTACCGAAGCCGTCCATTTCGACGAGCAGTTGGTTGAGCGTCTGCTCGCGCTCGTCGTGGCCGCCGCCAAGGCCCGTGCCGCGCTGACGGCCCACGGCGTCGATCTCGTCGATGAAGATGATCGCGGGGGCGACCTTTTTCGCCTGTTCGAAGAGGTCGCGCACGCGGCTCGCGCCGACGCCGACATACATTTCGACAAAGTCAGAGCCGGAGATCGACAAAAACTGCACGCCCGCCTCGCCCGCGACCGCGCGGGCCAGCAGCGTCTTGCCCGTGCCCGGAGGGCCGACAAGCAGCACGCCCTTGGGGATGCGCGCGCCGAGGTCGATGAACTTGCCCGGCGCTTTCAAAAAGTCGACGATCTCCTGCAATTCCTCTTTTTCCTCATCCGCACCGGCGACGTCAGAGAACGTCGTGGGGCGCTTGTTGTCTCCGCCGGTCTTGAACGACGCCGTGCCGAATTTTGCCATGCGGTCGCCGCCGCCTCCGCCCGCGGAGCGGACGGAGAGGAAGTACCAGATGGCGAAAATGCCGAGCACCGCAAAAATATAAGGCGCGAACATCGCGACATAGTTGATCGAGTGGTCGGCGGTGAAGTCGTAGTCCTCGATGATGCCGTCGGCCTTCTGCTGCTCGATGAGCTCGCCTAAGTCGTCATAGAAGAGCGTCACGCTGAAAAGGTCCTTTTTGAGCTCCGTTTTGCCATCAATGGGCTCGCGCAGCTTCATGCGCAGCGTGGTGTCCGTCACCGTGAAGGCCGAGACCTGCTCGGATTCGAACAGCTCGCGTACCTCGGCATACGACGGTTCGGCCTCCACCGGCTTGTTCATAAAGCCGTAGACGCCGACGAGCACCAGCAGCACCAGCAGATACGGCAAAAGATTGGGACGCTTGGTCTGTTGAGTCAATGGGATATCCTCCTTGCTGATTCAAAAAAGAGGCAAAGCCTCTTTTTTTGAGAAAGATTCGCTGCGTTTTGTGCCTCGGTTGTCCGCTGAAAGCGAACAATTCGACACAACACTCCGCGCAAGGTGTTTTCTGCCACGCACATGTCGCGGCAGAAAACAGATTTGAATTGATTTCGTGCCGTGCGCGGCACGAAACTCTGCGAGGCTTTTTGAGGAGCCAGAAAGATCAATTTTCAGAATAAACCTCCGGCTTGAGCACGCCGATGTACGGCATATTGCGGTACTTCTGGGCGTAGTCGAGGCCGTAGCCGACGACGAATTCGTCGGGCACTTCAAAGCCTGCGAGGTCGGCGGCGATGGGCTTGGTGCGGCGGGCGGGCTTGTCGAGCAGCGTCACGACGGTCACGCTGGAAGCGCCCTTGGTCATAAAGTAATTCTTGAGGAAGTAGAGCGTGTTGCCGGAGTCGAGAATGTCCTCGATGACGACGATATCGCGGCCCGTGATGTCCTGCTGGAGATCGCGCGTGATCTGCACGACGCCGGACGAGGTCGTCGCGTTCTGATAGGACGAGACGGCGATGAATTCAATGTCGCTCTTGAGCTGGCAGGCGCGCACGATGTCGGCCATGAAGATGAAGGAGCCCTTCAGCACGCCGAGAAACAGGGGATTTTTGCCCTTGAGGCGCTCGTAGAGCTCGTCGCCCATCTCCTGCACGCGCGTTTTGAGCTGCTCCTCGGAATACAGTACCTTCAGGATGTCCTGATCCATATTGCTCTTAGCCATAGCTTTTTTCTCCACTTTCTTTTTATTCGTATTTGTTGTATCTGATGCGGCATTCCGCCGCAGGTCGCACAAATTGGCGTTATCGGGGGATGACGCGCACGAAGCACGCCATGTTCCCGCCTTTCGGCAGGAAAGTAACGTCCGTCCCCAGCCGCCACACGGCGGCAAGCCGGCCGCCCACATAAAGGGCGGGGAGCGCGTCGCGCTCGGTGAGGGAGAGCTTTCGGTCGACGCACAGCCGCTTGACGCTGCGCGCGCCGTTCGCGCCTTGAAGCATTAAGCGCGCGTTCAGGTCGCACGGGGCGACGGTGATGATCTCACCGTCTTCCGGCACGCGGAGCGAAATGCCCTCGCCGTCGGGCTTATGCAGCAGCGTCAGCTCGAAATTGCCCCATGGGAGGGGAACGTTTTCCACAAGCGCCGCCTTTGGCAGCGCGGCGGGGGAGAACGCCATCGTCAGCGCGCCGTCCGCGATGCGGACAGTCGCGCTCTGCGGCAGCGTATAGCGCCGCTCGGCGCTGCCGTCTCTCTGCGCAAGGGCACAGATCGCGTCGAGCTGCTTGCGCCCGATGTCCTTGCGCCCGAGGCCGAGCGCGTCGGCCAAGTGCAGCAGGATACGTGGCTGCACGACTTCATCGGCGGCAAGAAAGCGGTCCAGCGACAGCGAAATACCGCCGTCCTGCGCTTTTGCATGGGAAAGTGCGGCTTCCGCCGCCTGCTCAAGCGCATCGTCGAGCGCAGTCAATGAACGCGCCGTTGTGGCGATATGCTGAGGCGCGCGGGGATTGAGCTCCCTGAGCCGCGGCAGAATTTCAAGCCGCAGGTAGTTCCGTGCGGCGGCGTTCGGGTCCGCGTTCGTGTGATCCTCGACATGCGGGATGTTGTGAGCGCGCGCATAGGTGACGAGCTCTTCTCGCGTCTGCTCTAAAAACGGGCGGACAATGTCGCCCTGCTTGGGCCGCATACCACACAGGCCGCGCAGATCCGTCCCGCGGACGAAGTTTAAGAGCACCGTTTCCGCGTTGTCGTCCGCATGGTGTGCCAGCGCGATCTGGGCGCCGAGCATTTGCGCTGTTTCACGGAGAAAGGCGTAGCGCAGGTCGCGCGCAGCTTCCTCTTCCGATTTGCCGGTTGCGCGCGCGTGGGCACGCACGTCACCGGTGCCCAGATAGAAGGGAATGTCCTCTTTTTCGCACCACGCGCGGACGAAGTCTTCGTCACGCGCAGCCTCTTCGCCGCGAAGCTGGTGGTTGAAGTGCGCACAGGAGACGTCATACCCCTCCCCGCGCAGAAAATGCAGTAAACACATCGAGTCCAAACCACCGGACACGGCGGCGAGCACGGGCCGGTTCTTGTCGAGATAGCGCGCGCAGAGTGCTTCCGCGCGCGGCAGCTCAGTCCTCTTCATGCCGGTAGTCGAGCGACGAGAACGTCGTATACTGCGGCGACCAGGCGAGCTCGACCTTGCCGGTTTCGCCGTGGCGGTTCTTGGCGATGATGCACTCGGCGATGTTGCGTTTTTCCGAGTCCTCGTTGTAATAATCGTCGCGGTACAGGAACATGACGATATCAGCGTCCTGCTCGATAGCGCCCGATTCACGAAGGTCGGAGAGCATGGGGCGCTTATCCTCGCGCTTTTCGTTCGCACGCGAGAGCTGGGAAAGACACAGCACGGGAACCTGAAGCTCCTTTGCCATGATCTTGAGCATACGGGAAATATCGCTGACCACCTGCTGGCGGCTCTCGCCGCTGTAGCCCTTCGTGCCGGAGGACGCCATCAATTGCAAGTAGTCGATGACTACCAAACCTAAATTGTCGATACGGCGGCACTTGGCGTTCATGTCCGCAACGGTGAGCAGCGGATTGTCGTCAATGAGAATGTCAAGCCCCGAGAGGACAGATGCGGCGTTTGCGATGTTGACCCAGTCCTGCTCACGCAGGTTGCCCGTCACGAGACGCTGGTTCTCGACCGTCGCCTGATTCGATAAGATACGCGTCACGAGCTGCTCGCGCGACATTTCGAGCGAGAACACGGCCACGGCCTGCCCGCTTGAGCGCGCGACATTCAGCGCAAGGTTCAGCGCCATACTCGTCTTACCCATACCGGGACGTGCGGCCAGCAGCACAAGGTCCGATTTGTTGAGGCCATTCATCTTGTCGTCCAGTACGCCAAAGCCCGTGGGAAGCCCCGGCAGCGTCTTGCCGCCGTTGGCGCTCAGCTCGCTCAAATGGTCGAGAACGCCCTGCAAAACAACGCCGATGCTCGCCATGCTCTGCGCGCTGCGCCCGCGGCGCACGGCGTAAATTTTCTGCTCCGCCGCGTCGAGCACGCTGGACGCGCCGCCTGTGCCGTCCTGCACCATGGTGGAAATTTCCCCCGCCACGGTATAGAGCGCGCGCAGCAGCGCCTTGTCGCGTACGATGCCGACGTATTCCATCACGTTTGCGCTCGTGGGCGTCACGTCCATCAGTTGGGCGAGGTACGGGCGCGTCGTGCTTTCCTCATAGGTGCCGTTTTTCTCCATCTCGCCCGCGACGGTCACGCCGTCGATGGGCTTGGAGTAGACGAACATGGAGTAGATCGTCTCGAAGATCTCGCGGTTCTGCTTTAAGTAGAAATCATCGGGACGGAGCTGCTCCATCACGTCCTTGACGCAGTTTGCGTCGATGAGCATCGAGCCGAGCACGGACTGCTCGGCCTCGAGCGAATGAGGCATCTGCCGGTAGAAGATATCTTCCACGAGAAGACCTCCTTAATTGCGTAATCTTGCGCCTTACTCCTCGCTCACGCTGACGGAGAACCTGGCGCTCACTTCGTAGCCGAGCTTGGCCTTGACCTCGTAGGTGCCGAAGGCCTTGATGGGCTCGTCGAGCACGATCTTCTGCTTGGGCACGTCGAGCTGGAACTGGCTCGCAAGGCCCTCGGAAATTTCCTTGCTCGTGATAGCACCGAAGAGCTTGCCCTCCTTGCCGCCCTTGGCCGTGAGCTTGACGGTCACGTTCTTGAGCTTGCCGCCCATTTCGACGGCGGCTTGACGGTTCGCGGCCTCCTCGGCGCGGCGGGCCTTTTCCTTCAGGTTCATGGTGTTGATGGCGTCAGCCGTGGCGAGCACGGCGAGCTTGCGGGGCAGCAGGAAGTTTCTTGCATAGCCCTCGGCTGCGTCGATGAGCTGGCCCTTTTTGCCCTGACCTCTCACATCCTGCGTTAAAATGACTTTCATGTGTATGTCCTCCTTATGGGTGATTTACTCTTCTGTATATTCGTCGATGGCGTCAAGCAGACGGCTGCGCACTTCATCGACGCTTGCATCGGGCACCTGTCCGCCTGCGGTGGTGGAATTGCCGCCGCCGCCGAGCTTTTCCATGATGAACTGCACGTTGATCTCGCCAAGCGAGCGCGCGGACAGGTTCACGCCCGTGCCGTTCTTGAACAGCACGAACGAGGCGTGAATGCCCGAGAGCGTCAGAAGCTCGTCGGCCGCCTTGGCGGCGGTCACGCGGTCGATCTCCTTTTCAACCGCGGCCACGGCGATGTCGCCGTGCACGAGCTCGGCGTGACGGATGATGTCATAGCGCTCGACCATGCCGGCAAGGTCGCTCTGGAAGAGTCGCTGTACGTCTGACGTGTCCGCGCCCGCGCGGCGCAGGAACGCGGCGGCCTCAAACGTGCGCCCGCCGGTGCGCATCGTGAAGTTCTTCGTGTCGAGCACGATGCCCGCGAGCAGCGCCTCGGACTCCGCGCGAAGTAAATCGGTCGGGTCGGCGAGGTATTGCAAAAGCTCCGTCACGAGCTCGGACGCGCTCGAGGCGTAGGGCTCGTGGAAGTTGAGCGCGGCGGATTCAATATAATTCGCGGCTCTTCTATGGTGGTCGATGACCGCCACGCGGTTGCACGCATCAAGCAGCTGCTCGGATTCGACAAGGTCGGGGCGGTTCGTGTCCACCACGACGAGCAGCGCGCCCGGCTGGGCGGAGATGAACGCGTCGTTGCCGGAGATAAAGGCGTCCTTGTATTCCGGAAGAGCCGCAAGCTTACTGAGCAGCGGCTTTGCGACGTTGTCCTCCATGTCGATGACGATCTGCGCCTTTTTGCCGCGCTTGCGCGCGATGCAGCAGATGCCGGCCGCTGCGCCGACCACATCCATGTCCGCGTGCGCGTGGCCCATGACGAAGATTTGGCCTGCGTCGGAAATGAGCTCGCCGAGGGCGTTGGCCATCACGCGGGATTTGACCTTCGTGCGCTTTTCGGGGGACTTGGCCTTGCCGCCGTAGAATTCAAAGTCAAGGCGGTTGCGCACGACGACCTGGTCGCCGCCGCGCGAGAGCGCCATTTCGATCGAGAGCATGGCGTTCTGATAGAGCGTTTCGTAGTCATCCACGTCCTTGCCCACGCCGATCGAGAGCGTTGCGGCGACGCCGTCCTCAGTGACGACGCTTCGCACCGCGTCGAGCACGGAGAATTTACCCTCAAGCAGCTTTTGATACTCCTGCTCGGTCGTGACGAGCACGTAGCGGTTACGATCGAATTTGCGCAGCAGGCTGTGCGAATCCTTGAGCCATGTGCTGATCTTTTCGTCGATGGCGGCGAGCACCGCGCTGCGCGACGCCTCGCTGCCAGCCTTCATCAGCTCTTCGTAGTTGTCGATCACGATGACCGAGACGATGGGGCGGCGGCTCTCGTTTTCCTCGCGCAGCGAGTCCTGCTCGGTCACGTCCGTCCAGTACGTTGTGGCAAGAAGGCTCTGTCCGCCGCGGCGGGAGGAGGGATGGCTCAGATTGCCGAACACGCGGAAGTGGCGCCCGCCCATCACCACCGTTTCGGGGCACTCGCTTTTACCCTCGAGCAGCCAGTGTGTCGGAAAATCGGGGAGAATATCGTCGATGCGGTTGTCAAAGATATCCTCGCGCACGCCAGTGAGCTGCATGAAGCTGTCATTGCTCCATAGGATCTCCTGCGTGTCGGGGCGGAAGACCATCATCGCGAACGGGGCCGAGAGCATCGAGGCCTTGTCGGCGGTGGTCATGTCGTCGGTCACGTCGTCGATGTACTGGCGGATGCCCTCGCGGCGCTTCTGCGCCGTGTGGCGGAAGTACCACCAGAGAAACGCCATCGCCGCAGCCTCGCAGATCGCGAGCGGGATGCTCACGCGCACCGTGACGGCGGCAAAGAGAAAGCCGACAAGAAAGTAGAGCCGGAAGCTGGGGTCTACCAGTTTGCTGATCTTTTTGTTCCGCATAATGAAGCTGCCCTCCCGTTATGATCGACATTACTGCGGCAAACCGCGGGAATAATCCATTTCATTATAACACGGCGGGGCGGGCGGATACAATATCAATATTTTATTTTTCGGCGTCGACAAAAAATGTGGTATACTTTTGGTGGAAAACGTGCTATACTATCCCGTAATAGCGGATGGCCGCGCTGGAAAAATACGCGCAAGAGCCTCCGCGACAACGGGTTTTGACCGCATTTTCGCGGTTCTCATAGAAAGTCCATAGGGAACCAAAAGGCGCCGCAGGTGCGATCGCTTCGTGAAGCAGGGCGAAGTGAGAGTACGGACGTCTCCAATGCTTTGCGCTTTTTGGCCCGGACGCACATGACAAAATCAAAACAAATCTATCGTTATTCTATTGTGAAACGAATCAAAAGGAGTTGATCCAGCATTGGCTGAACAGTTAAAAATCATCCCCCTCGGCGGTCTCAATGAGATCGGCAAGAATATGACCGTTTACGAATACGGCGGCGAGATCATCGTGGTCGACTGCGGCATGGCCTTCCCCGGCGACGACATGTACGGCATCGACTGCGTCATCCCCGACGTGAGCTATCTTGTCAAGCACAAGAACCGCATCCGCGGCATGTTCATCACCCACGGGCACGAGGACCACATCGGCGCCGTGCCCTACATCCTCAAAAAGGTGAATATTCCCATCTACTGCACGCGCCTGACCGCGGGCCTCATCCGCTTAAAGCTCGAAGAGCACGGCCTTCTCAAATCGACGAAGATCGTCACGGTGGAAAGCGGCATGACCGTCAAGGCCGGCAAGTTCAGCGTGGAGTTCATCCACGTGAACCACTCCATCGCGGACTCTGTCGCGTTTGCCATCCACACAGGACTTGGCACCGTTGTCCACACGGGCGACTTCAAGATCGACTCGACGCCCATCGACGGCGAGGTCATCGACCTTGCCCGCTTCGGCGAGCTTGGCAAGCAGGGCGTTTTGGCGCTGCTCGCGGATTCGACGAACGTTGAGCGCCCAGGCTACACGATGAGCGAGCGCACGGTGGGCAGGACCTTCAACCGCCTGTTCCAGAGCTGCAAGCAGCGCATCATCGTCACGACGTTCGCCTCCAACGTCCACCGCATTCAGCAGATCATGGACGCCGCGGCGGAGTGCGGGCGCAAGGTCGCCGTCACGGGCCGCAGCATGGAAAACGTGACAAAGGTCGCCATGGACCTCGGCTACATGAAGCCGCCGAAAAACACCGTGGTCGACATCAACAAGATCAAGTCGATGCCGCTGGAAAAGCAGGTCATCGTCACCACCGGCTCGCAGGGCGAGGAGATGTCCGCCCTGTACCGGATGGCATTTTCCCAGCACAAGCAGATCGAGGTCGGCCCCGGCGACCGCGTCATCATCTCGGCGAGCGCCATCCCCGGCAACGAGAACACCGTCTCGCGTGTCATCAACGAGCTCTTCCGCAAGGGCGTTGAGGTCATCTACGACCGCGCGGACATGCTGCACGTTTCGGGCCATGCGTGCCAGGAGGAGCTCAAGATCATCCACGCGCTGACAAAGCCCAAGTATTTCATCCCCGTGCACGGCGAGCAGCGCATGCTCCAGCTGCACAAGGATCTCGCTCTCCAGATGGGCATGGACCGCAAGAATATTGTGATTTGCGACAACGGCGACGCCGTCGAGATCGGCGCGCGCTCGATGAAGTGCGTGCCCGGTTATGCGCCCGCGGGCGAGGTGTTTGTCGACGGCTACGGCGTCGGCGACGTCGGCGCGGTCGTGCTGCGCGACCGCAAGCATCTCGCCGAGGACGGCATGGTCGTCGTCGTGCTGCCCATCTCCGCGCAGAACGGCGACCTTCTGGCCGAGCCGGAGATCATCACGCGCGGCTTCATCTACGTCAAGGATTCCGAGGAGCTGCTGCAGGACCTCAGAAACCTCACGATGTCCACGGCGGAGGCCTACCGCGGCAAGCGCGGGCGCGACCTGAACGAACTCAAGGGCGCGATCCGCAGCGCGGTGAGCAACTATCTTTTTAAGGCGACGAAGAGAAGCCCGATGGTTTTACCGGTTATCACGAAACTTTAAAAAAAAGGCACGGTTTACCGTGCCTCTTTTTTAAGTGGGGATGCACTTCGCTTCGTGCCTTGCCGCCCGGAGGGCGGCTGCGACACGCGCGAAGCGAGAAGAGTTTTTTGGCACGCGCGTGTCGCGCCAAAAAACGAATTCAAATTTATTTCGCGTCTGCGAACGCGAAAGTCTGCGACGCTTTTTTGATGCAGATGGCGTATGCCCCTTATGGGACGTTTGCCGCCTGTGGGCGGCGGGATAAGTTATTTTAGCAGGGAATGCGGAAGCGTTCCCTGCCTTTTTGCGTTGTGGAAAACCGTTGGCGATGGCAGGGAGGGCATTCCGTTTTTTCAGTTGACGGGGAGAGAGCAATATGATACTTTATCGGTAGACGATATATCGGTTACCGTTATAACGGCGACCGAAGAAAGAGGGATACACATGGGAACGACGGCGCTGACCGAGGCGGTCTTTTACATTTTGCTTTCGCTGGATACGCCGCTGCACGGCTACGGCATCATGCAGAATGTGGAAAGCTTGAGCGGCGGGCGTGTGCGGCTTGCCGCAGGCACGCTCTACGGCGCGCTCGCGACGCTGACCGAGCGCGGCTGGATCGTGTCGCTCGGCGACGAGAGCGAGGGGCGCAAGAAGGAATATCAGATCACGCCCGCGGGCCGCGAGGCCGTGCGCGCAGAGCTGCGCAGACTGCATGAGCTGACGCAAAACGGCGACAAGCTGACAAACGAATGGAACTGAGAGGAGGATAACGATGGAAAAGGACACAAAGCGGGTCTGGCACCTTCCTTATTGTTTTTTGGAACCGGGGGAACTGGAGCGCAAATTTGCACGTCTGGCGGCGCAGGGCTGGCTGCTGGAAAAGTGTACCTATGGCACTTACACCTATCGCCGCGGCGAGCCGAACGAGTATGAATACCGCGTGCAGTACATCTACGAATCGCGTGACGGCCAGCGTACCGACTATGTGAAAACGCTCGCGGACATGGGCGTTGAGAAGGTCGGCGATATGGGTTCATTCCTTGTACTGCGCAAGAGAGCGGACGGTGCGCCGTTTACGCTCTATTCTGACCTCGATGCGCAGATCATGGACGCGCGGCGACTGATGCGGATAAAGATCATTCTGGCGGTCGCGTTTGCGCTGCTAGCGGCGGACTGGTTCTATAACACGTGGGTCTGGTATGATCTGGCTGTCAGCTTTGACGCGATGTATGCCGAGCTGAGAGAGACCTACCACCAGCCGAGCTTTTTATCGCTGCGGCTGTGGGGAAAGCACATCGTCTGGTATGCGGTGCTGGGCGTGCTGGGCACCGCCGCGGCGGTAAGGACCGCAATGCAGGCTGCCTGTGTGGGGAAAACGTATGGAGAATTGAAGCGGAAACGCCTGATCGAGGAATGAAAGGAGAGCAGAAATGGCAGAGACGATGACGAAGAAGTGGAACAGAGCGCCGTTTGGCCCCGAGCGGGTGGAAGAGATGGAGCGCTATCTCAACAAGATGTCCCACGAGGGCTGGCAGTGCTGCGAGATCGTGCGCGATGAGCTGCGCTTTGTGCGCGGGGAGCAGGACGAATACACCTACCGCGTACAATACTTTTACGAATCGCGCGACGGCGAGAAGGACGACTATCTGCGCACGCTCGGCGAGACGGGCGCGGCGCTGGTGGGCGAGTACGGCGAGGTGCTGATCCTGCGCAAAAAGACGGCGGACGGCGCGTTTGAGCTGTACTCTGACTTGGACTCCAAGATCGCGGCGCTGGAAAAGCGGCGCTCGCATTACCGCAGCGGGATGCTCGGCGCGCTGGTGCTGGTGCTGTTAAGCGGGAGACATGCTTACAAAGCGATCTCGCAGTACGGCTTTTCAAGCTGGCTGGACACACAGCTTGATTCACCTGTGTATATGGTGCTGACTATTCTGATCGTGGCGGGACTGCTGGCGGGTGGTATTGCCGGTATGATTTCCGTGCGGCGCGAGGGGAAAAAGATTAAAGAGCTGAAGCGCAGACGCATGATCGAGGAATAAGCCCCGCTTGCAAATCCCGTCTATCCGTTGTAGAATAGCCCTGCTATCAAACAGACAAGCGGGAGGAAAGCCGACATGATCCAGGATATCGAGCCGAAACACCTTTTTAACGAGTGGAAGAAAAACGCCGTGCCGAAAAAGAGCAGCGCCGTGGTGCAGTTCCGCGGGCAGGACCTTTTGTGCCGCATCGACGACAACGGCCTCAAGTTCCCGTCGCGCGCGCAGTTTACCGAGCCCGACGAGGCGTTCACCTATCTTTTTGAGCTCGACGGGCGGGAGTATTACCTGCTTTTTGACGAAAATGAGCGCGCGCTCGACGGCTATTCCTACCGCAACATCGGCCTTTTCCGCACGGAAAAGCCCAAGGAGCTCGCCTATGCGGCGGTCAGCGCGTGGCACCTTTGCTCGTGGTACCGCGACGCGCGCTACTGCGGCCGCTGCGGGGAAAAGCTCGTCCACGATGGGAACGAGCGCATGATGCGCTGCCCCAAGTGCGGCAACATGATCTTCCCGCGCATCAACCCCTCGGTCATCGTGGCCGTGACGCACGGGGACTACCTTCTGCTCACGAAGTACGCCAACCGTCCCGGCGCGCAGCGCACGGCACTTGTCGCGGGCTTCACCGAGTTTGCCGAGAGCTTTGAGCAGACTGTGCAGCGCGAGGTGATGGAGGAGGTCGGGCTCAAGGTCAAGGATCTGCGCTATTACCGCTGCCAGCCCTGGGGCATCAGCGGCAACATCATGATGGGCTACTGGTGCAGGCTCGACGGCGACGACGATACCATCCATCTCGACAACTTTGAGCTGGCGGACGGCGCGTGGGTCAGCCGCGAGGAGCTGCGAGAGAACTATACGGGCAACGGCATCGCCCTCACCTCGGAGATGATCGCCGAATTCGCCGCGGGACGGGACCCGTACAGTTTGGAGAAAAACAAGTGAAAAAGGAAAAGCGGCTGTCTCTGTCGAGACAGCCGCTTTTTTCATATGAAACCGACCGACAGCAGGCGCATGTTGTCCCACTGCGCGAGCGCGCGGAGCTCTCCGCCCTCGTACTCGTACAGCGTGCACGGGTCCCACCAGTTGACGTTGAGCTTAACAAAGGCAAAGTAGCGCTGGCCGTTCACGACGATGATCTGAAAATCGAAGATCGCATGGTCGATCTGGTCTGCGGCGGCGTGCATCATGGCGATCATCGTCTCGTCGGGTTCAACGACATTGCCGACAGAATCATAGAGCGTGGTGGCGACAAGTGTGTTGACCCTGTGCGAGCGAAGCGCGGAGGTGTCAAAGTCTGCGTAGTCGGCGGTGTAAAAGACGCAGGTGTCGGGTGTGAAAGCATTGCAGCGGCGGCTTTTGCCGCTTGCATAGACCGTTTCGCAGACGTAAGCGGCGTCCTGCTCGCCAGATGATTTCAGCGCGACGTGCAGGATCGGCTCGTCAGACTTATTTCGGACGAAGAAAAGCAGCGCGAGACACAGTGCGAAGCTGAGCAGCGCGGCAAGTATGCGTTTCATCGTAAGCCTCCTTGCACTCCGGCGCTCAGAAGAGCGCGGGGACATAGTCGACTGCGTCGGTGATGCCGCCCGCCTGACCGGCGAGCGACAGCTCGAAGCGGTAGACCGGTTGATAGAAGCCCTTGGAATCGGAGAGGTAGTCGAGCGTGCAGGAGCGCACCTCGATGCCCTGGACGCTCTGCGCGAACCACGCACCCTCGAAGCTCTTGCCCGATTGCAGCGCGGCGAGCGCCTGCGCGGGGGAGAGAATAGGCTCTTCGCGCACGGGCGCGAGCGTGGTGATGCGGTTTTCGAGCTGCGAGAGCGTCGATTGACCGTCGCCTTGTGTTCTCAGATCACAAGTGAGCGTGCCGTGGAGGAAGCCGTCCTCCGCAGGGAGAAGATCGGCGGAGAACACCGCGCGGTAAGAGGTCTCGCCATACGGCGAGAGCGTGAACGCAGCGTCGGCGGGGACGTAGAAGCCAAAGTTGTCGAGCTCTTCGCGCAGCATGTCCTCTGTGACACCAGACGCGGGCGCATCGAAAACGGGCGTGTGATCGCGCCCAAAGCTGTATTTCCACGTGCCGTCGTGCAGGGTGACGTTGAGGAAGTCGCCGGAAGAGTGGTTGGCGTAGATCACAAGGTCATCGTAGTAGTACGCATCCGGAAATTCGACGCCGTGCGCGGCGGCAAATTCCGCGGCGAAGCGGTCGGCGCCCACGTTGTTGAGCGCCTGCGCCTGATAGACATAGGCGGTCTTGCTGTCTTCGTCGAGCGCAAAGTCGACCGACCAGCGGACGCCGCTTAAGTCTGCCGTCGTGACGGAGGCGTCGCGCAGGTTGCCGTAGGGCTGCGCGGCGTAGGAAATGAAAATGGCGGATAGTGCGAGTGCGAACGCGGCGGGCAGCGCGCAGTAGCGCGGCCACGTCCTGCTCTTTTGATGCAGCGCGAGCACGAGCATTGCTGCACACCAGCCGAGCATCGCGCCGAGCGTATTGGTGAAGAGGTCGTCCACATCGCACATGCCGCTTCCGGTGAAAAGCTGCGCCAGCTCGATCAGGAGCGAAACGCCGAAGCCCGCGCCCAGCGCGGCATACCACTTGCGAAACGGTTTCCACAAGAGCGGCAGCAGCACGCCGAGCGGGACGAAGAGCGCGATGTTGAGCAGCACGTTGAGCCAGATTTGCAGCGTGAAGCGCTGGTACGCTTCGCGCCAAGCAAGGAAAAGCTGCAAATTGCACTGCCGCGCGGCAAATTCATTCGGCTCGCTGCGCAGCAGCGTGACGAAGACCGTGACCGCCGCCCAGCCGACAAGCAGCAGCGCGCAGACCGCCTTTCCCCACGGGAAGCGGCGGCCCTGCCTGCGGCAGACGGCATAGCAGACGGCCAGAATAAGGCCGCAGATAAGCGCGGCGGGCACGGCAAAGCGCATCCCGCGCTGCAGCAGATAAAAAAGATAGGAAACAAAGTCGTGCATGAGCTCCCTCCCGATTTGATTTATCAGTTGGTTTCGCCGCTCGCGGCATTGTCCTCTTCGATGCGCGCGCTCACATTCTGCCGGAAGGCGAGCCACGCATCTTCGTTTTCCACGTAGTATTTGGGGCAGATCTTGCCCGTCACGTCGTAGTGTCGAATGACGTCCGCGTCGGGGTCAAGAGAAAACGTCTCGCACAGCCACGCGACGAGCTGTTCAAGGCTCTCCATCGTCGCGTCATCAAACTTGCCTGTGTCGTCGGGGTGGCAGACCTCGATGGACACGGTGTAGTCGTTCGCGCTGTTCGAGCAGTAGGCGATCTCCGTCAGCGGCACGCACTGCAAGATCTCACCCTCCAGCCCGACGACAAAGTGCGCGCTCGCGTAGGTCTCGTGCGTCAACGCGAGGTTTGCGAAAAAGCTGCGGTTCGCCGCGGCGCTCGTGCCGGGATTGCCGACATAGTGCACCACCACGCTGGAAATTTCCCTGAGCGGCGTGCCCGGGCGGGAGTATTCGTTTGTCGGAATGTAGTCGACCGTGACAAAGTCCGGCGCGCTGACATTCGAACCGGGGAGATTCCGGTGGGCGAGCGCATAGCGCAGCCTCACGCCGCCGAGGACGAGCAAAACGAGCGCGAGCAGGACGAGAAATGCTTTCTTGTTCCCAGTGCGGCGGCGCCTGCGCCGCCGCTTTGCGTTTTCTGCCATGTCAGTTCACGCTTTCCTCGGTGGAAACGTCCTCTGTGGCGGGGAGAGTGTGAATGCCGTCGTCGCTGGGCGGCGTTACGGTGTTGGATTTCAGCTCGGGCAGCAGCTCATTCAGTACTTGCAGGGTGTTGGGCGTTGAGTTATTCACATTGGGGCCGAGCGTATACACCTTGGGACGGCCCTGCTCGTCAACAGACTCAAAGTACAGCTCGAGCCAGAAGGAGATGGGGGGATCGTACTGGTACTCCTGCACGGCGAAGATGTCGCTGCCGCCGTTATCGGAATCCTGAACGTCCTGCATCAGCGCGGCGTAGACCTGCCCGGCCTGCGCGGCGGTGAGGGCATAGTCCTTTGTGCCGGAGTTCTCATCGTAATAGTAGCAGTAGCTGTCGAGGAAGCGCGGCGTGTCGCCGAGGTGCTCGCAGCCGTAGCCGAGGACGCGGCGGAGCACGGACTCTCTGCACATATAGAGCGCGTTCACGCGCGCCGTGGCGGACGAGGGCACGGTGAGGTCGCTTCTCCGCAGGTAGAGCGAATAGGAGCGCGAGAGCTGCGAGCCGTCCTTGAGATAGTAGGTCAGGCGCAGGGAGAAGGGTTCGATGTCGTCATGATCGCTCTGGGAGAGCGTATCTGCGTCCGATGCGTCTGCGATGCGCGCCTGCTCGTTCCGGTTTTTGACGATGGCCTGGTGCGCCGCGGTGAGGCGGCGGATGGTATCGGCGTCGTCGGTCGTGACGTGCGTCATGCCGGAGAAGGTGTAAAAGGCGGATTCGATCTCGCTCTCGTCCGGCACGTGCTTTTCATAGCCCGTCAGGTCGAAGCTCATGCCGATACCGAGCAGCACGAGGACGCCTGCGACGATCGCCGCGCCCTTCGCGCCTGCACGAAAGACGCGAAAGCTCTTTTTGATGAGCATCTCGGCGACAAAGTAGCCCACAAGCCCCGCCGCCGCCATGCAGAGGATCGTGCCGGGCAGGGAATCGCTGCCGCTCGAGCGGTACTGGCCGAAGAGGAAATAGTAGAGGAACTGCCCGAGGGCAACGGCGGTACAGAACGCCACGCCGTACTTGAAGATGGGCGTCGCCCACGGGAAGGCGACCGTCGAGCCGGTCATCTCGCTCTTGCGCGTGCGGTAGAGGAGCAGCGCGATGAGGGCGATGACAAGTCCCGCGAGCGCGTAGGCGGCGAGGATCATGAAAGAGCGGTGCTCAAGCGCGTAGGCAGTCACATAGTACGAGTCGCTCTCGCAGGTTTCGATCGAGGCGATGTCCACCACGGTGTACATATAGAGGGGCGGGGAGAGGAAACCGAGCGCAACGTCGGTGTGCCCACTGTAGCCGTAGAGGAAATTGCCCGCAAAGTCGCGCAGCAGATATTCCATTCCCGGGACGAGGAAATTGCCGACGAAATAGAAGACGGGCGCGGCGAGGATCTGCCCCGTCATCATCATGCACAGCACGGCGAAGGAGTAGAAAAAGACGGCTTCGAGCATGGCGCTGCCCATGGCCGCGCCAGTGACACTCCAGAAGCTTAAGTGCAGCGGCGCGGAGACCGCCGCGCCGAGCAGGAACGTGACGAGAATGGTGGAAAGCTGGCAGAACAGTCCCGTGAGGTAGGCGGTCATAAAAATCGTCTCGCGCCGCACGGGGAGCGCGTGGAAGCCGTTCGTCGCGCGGCTTTGCGTCAGGTGCGAGAAGGAAAGCATCGCAAAGAAAAGGCCGAAGAAGAAGGAAATGAAGATGCCGCCGCGCACGCCGGTATTGAGCAGCAGGTAGGACGCATCTGCTGCGCTGTAACCGCCCTGATAGGCGGAAAGCTCTGAAAAGAGCATGACCGGCACGAGGAAGAGCCACAAGGCGGTGTAGCCGAGCCAGAGCGGCCAGGTGTGCTTGAGCTGGCTGCGGAATAGGGTCTTATCAAAGAACGATGTCGCGGATCGCATAGTCCTCACCTCCCAGTTCATAGATGAAAATTTCTTCAAGTGACAGCGGCACCGCGTCGATAAAGATCGGGTGCAGCGCGGCGAGCTGCTGTTCCAGTTCCTCTGCGCTGCCGCGGCAGATGAGCGTGTGGACGCGCCCGGTCTGCGCGTGGTGCAGCACCTTGATCTCCTGCGGCAGGGCGGGCAGCTCCGCGCCCTCGAAGGCGAGCTGGAGCTTCACGGTATAGTCCTGCAATTCGCTCAGCGAATGTTCGAGCAGGAGCTTGCCGCGGCTCATCACGCCCACGTGGTCGCACACGTCCTCCAATTCGCGCAGGTTGTGCGACGAGACAAGCACTGTCGTGCCGCGCTCGGCAACGTCCTGCAAAATGAGACTCCACACCTGACGGCGCATCACGGGGTCGAGGCCGTCCACCGGCTCGTCGAGGATGAGATAGTCGGGCATCGTGCACATGGCGAGCCAGAAGGCCGCCTGTTTCTGCTGGCCCTTGCTCATGCGGCGCAGCGGCCGCGTTTCGTCCAGCGCAAAGACCTCTTTGAGCTTTTCGTAGCGCTCTAAATTGAAATTCGGGTAGAACCCGCGGTAAAAGCGCATCATATCGCGCAGCCCCGCCTGCATAAAGTAGAACCAGTCATCGGGGATGGAGGCGATGCGCGCCTTCACGCCCGCGTTTTCCCAGACCTCCTCGCCGTCAAAGCGCACGCTGCCCTCATCCTGACGGTAAACGCCCGTCAGGTGGCGCAGCAACGTCGTTTTGCCCGCGCCGTTTGGCCCGACAAGGCCGTAGACCGCGCCGCGCGGCACGCTCAGATCCGCGCCATCGAGCGCGGCAAAGCCGTCAAAGGTCTTTTTAAGACCTCGTACTTCGATCATTTCTCTTCTCCCTCCCTGCACAATGCTTGAATGTCTTCCTCGCTCACGCCCATGGCGCGCAGCTCCTGCAAGAGCTCTTTGAGCTGCTGCTCAAGCGATAAGCGGCGCGCGTCGTCCTGCGCGCGGTAGGTGTGCACGGCAAAGCAGCCCTTGCCGGGCACGGAGCAGCAGTAGCCGCTCGTTTCCAACTCGTTGTAGGCGCGCTGGATGGTATTGGGGTTGATGGCAAGCTGCGTCGCCAGCGCGCGCACCGAGGGGAGCTTATCCCCGTCGGCGATCGCGCCGGAGACGATCAGCCGCCGCAGTCCGTCGCACACCTGCTCGTAGATCGGGCGCGCGTCGCGGTAATTTAAGGTGATCATGGCATTCCTCCTGCATTCATCGGCTGCACAGCACGGCGAGCAGCAAAATGCCGAGCAGCAGTACAACAAGAACCGGGATCAGAAATATCAAGTGGAACATAGGCGCCTCCTGCTGTATTAAGTGTGTTAGTACAGTTAGGATAGCATGGCGGACACCGGTTGTCAAGCGGGGAATGCAAAAATTTTCCACCGTTTTGCCGTGCAAATCACTAAATGCAGGTAAAGAATGCATCAAAATTTATGCAGAATGTATGATTAGCCGTGCGCGCACGACAAAAAACGACACTTGCCCCGTTGACAGCGGGCGGCCGATTTGGTATTCTCTGAGATATGAAAGAAATTCATCAAACGTTTTACGGAATGTGATTTTTGGGAAGGAGAAGTGTATGGAACAGTTTATGAAGATCAACACTGCGGTCAACGGCTTCGTCTGGGGACCGGTGATGCTGGCGCTGCTGGTCGGCACGGGCATCTACCTGAGCATCGCTGTGGGCTTTATCCAGTTCACCAAGATCGGCTACTGGTGGAAAAACACCATCGGAAAGATCTTTAAGAAGGGCGAGGCCGGCGACGGCGAGATCACGCCGATGCAGGCCGTGTCCACGGCCCTTGCCTCCACCGTCGGCACGGGCAACATCGCGGGCGTCACGGGCGCGATCATTTTAGGCGGCCCCGGCGCCGTGTTCTGGATGTGGGTGTCGGCGCTTTTCGGCATGGTGACCAAGTTCTCTGAGGTCACGCTCGCCGTCAAATACCGCGAGCGCAACGAAAAGGGCGACTGGTGCGGCGGACCCATGTACTACATCAAAAACGGCCTTGGCCCCAAGTGGAAGTGGCTCGGCATCGTGTTCGCCGTGCTCGGCGCCATCGCGGCGTTCGGCATCGGCAACATCGCGCAGGTCAACTCCATCGCGGACTCCGTCAAGTCCGTCGCCATCGCGTTCAACGAGGACGCGGCGAATAAGGAGATGCTCATCTGCCTGATCACCGGCATCTGTGTTGCCATCTTCGTGGCGCTGGTGCTGCTCGGCGGCGTCAAGCGCATCGGTCAGGTCACGGAAAAGCTCGTGCCCGGCATGGCCGTCATTTACATCGTCTGCGCGCTCGTTGTCGTGTTTGCGAATATCAGCGCCGTTCCCGGCGTGTTCGCTTCCATCTTCAAGGGAGCTTTTAACCCCGCTGCCGTCACCGGCGGCGCGGCGGGCATGTCTATCAAGCTCGCGATGACCAAGGGCGTCGGCCGCGGCGTCTTCTCCAACGAGGCGGGCCTCGGCTCCGCGCCGATCGCGCACGCCGCCACGTCGGAAAGAAACCCCGTCAAGCAGGGCCTTTACGGCATCTTTGAGGTCTTTATGGATACCATCGTCATCTGCACGCTCACGTCCCTTGTCGTCCTCTGCTCCGGTGCGGCGGACGGCAATTACGGCAACGCGGCAGCTGCGGGCGTTCCCACGGCGGTCGCGGGCTTCTCGAGCGTGTTCGGCGACAAGGTCGGTTCGCTGATCTTGGCCGTTGGCCTGCTGCTGTTTGCCACATCCACCATCCTCGGCTGGGCGCTCTATGGCACGCGCTGCGCGGAGTTCCTCTTTGGCAGCAAGATCATCCGCCCCTATCAGATCATCTTCTGCCTCGTCGTTGTGGCCGGCGCGGTCGCGGACCTGACGCTCGTGTGGGATATCTCCGACACGCTCAACGGCCTCATGTCCATCCCGAACCTCATCGCGCTGCTGCTGCTGAGCCCCGTGGTTATCAAGGTGACGAAGGAGCATTTCGCGGGACTGAGAAAATAATCGAAACAGCGGCGAGACCGCTTTTTGAGAGGGGATTGCAGTCCGCGGCAGCGCACGTGCCATAGGCGCGCACGTTTGCGGCCGGAGAGGTATTTTTTCTGACGCGCTTGTCGTCAGAAAAAACGATTCAAATTTATTTGCCGCCGTGCGCGGCAGCAAAGTCTGCGACGCTGAAAAAGAGACGGCCTTGGCTGTCTCTTTTTTCTTCTGTTTTGCCGCGAGGGACGGGAAAAAGCAAAAAAGCGGTATCATTTCACAGGTTTTGCTTTACAATAGGAAAAAGCTGTGCTATCATAATTCAGCACGCTTATCGTGCGCATTCCCGCACTTAGGACGTGGAGGATTCACCGACCCGCCGCTCAGTGTTGGGAGAATTTATGAAAGGTGGATATCACACTATGATGCTCAAAGACCAGAAGACGGCTATCATCGAAGCCAACCGCACCCACGAAGGCGACACCGGTTCTCCGGAGGTTCAGGTCGCTATCCTCACCGAGCGCATCACTCAGCTCACCGAGCACCTCAAGCAGCACCCGCAGGACAACCATTCCCGCCGCGGCCTGTACAAGATGATCGGTAAGCGCCGCAGCCTGCTCGATTATCTCATGAAGAAGGACATCGAGCGCTATCGTACCCTGATCGCCAAGCTGGGTATCCGTAAGTAAGTTTGAAAACAGGGTGGTGTGCATGCGCACCACCCTTCTTTCACACTTTCGCCCTTGGCACTTTCCCCGCGCGTATGAGAGCCTGCTATGCTTTAGCAGTTGAAAAAGCGGCGGCGTGACCGACGTTTTTTCAAGTGCTAAACGGTCGGCTCCCATACGGAATTTTACAAAAAAGGAGATCGACAAATGTCTACCATCATCACCCACAGACAGTTCCCCAACTACCACAAGTACGAGATGGAGCTCGCTGGCCGGCCCCTCACGCTTGAGGTCGGCAAGCTTGCTGAACTCGCCAACGCCGCCGTCATGGTCGGCTACGGCGACACCCGCGTGCTCGTCTGCGCCACGGCTTCCGCCCGCCCGCGCGACGGCATCGACTTCTTTCCCCTCTCCGTTGACTTTGAGGAGAAGCTCTACTCCGTCGGCCGCATCCCCGGTTCTTTCAACCGCCGCGAGGGCCGTCCCGGCGAAAAGGGCATCCTGACCAGCCGCGTCATCGACCGCCCCATCCGCCCGCTCTTCCCCTCCGACTTCCGCAACGACGTCTCCATCATGGCGACGGTCATGAGCGTCGACCATGACTGCTCTCCCGAGATCGCGGCTCTGATCGGCACCTCCGCCGCGCTCGCCATCTCCGATATCCCCTGGAACGGCCCTGTCGGCGCGCTCAAGGTCGGCCTTGTGAACGGCGAACTCGTGCTCAACCCCAACTCCGAGCAGCGCAAGGTCAGCGATCTCGACGTCACGGTCGTCTCGACCGGCAAGAAGGTCGTCATGATCGAGGCCGGTGCGAACGAAGTCGACAACGACACCATGTACAAGGCCATCGAGCTTGCCCACAACGAGAACCAGAAGCAGGTCGAGCTCATCAACCGCATGGTCGCCGAGATCGGCAAGCCCAAGTTCGACTACCCGCACGCGAGCTTCAATCAGGAGCTGTTCGACAAGATCGTCGAAAACTTCATGGACGAGGCCAAGGCCGCGATGGATACCGACGACAAGAACGTCCGCGAGGCCCGCTGGAACGAGATGATCGAGCACTGGCACGAGAAGTTCCTCGAGGAGTATCCCGACATGGATCAGTTCCTCGACGAGATCACCTATAAGTTCCAGAAGAAGATCGTCAAGGCGTGGCTGCTCGAAGGCCACCGCGTCGACGGCCGCCAGAAGAACGAGATCCGTCCTCTCGCTGCCGAAGTCGGCGTCCTGCCCCGCGTCCACGGCTCGGGCCTGTTCACCCGCGGCCAGACGCAGGTGCTCTCCGTTTGTACGCTTGACACGCTTTCCGCCGCCCAGAAGCTCGACACCATCTGGGAAGAGACCGAAAAGCGCTATATGCACCACTATAACTTCCCCGGCTACTCCGTCGGCGAGGCCAAGCCCTCCCGCAGCCCCGGCCGCCGCGAGATCGGCCACGGCGCTCTCGCTGAGCGCGCGCTGCTGCCGGTCATCCCGTCTGTCGACGAGTTCCCGTATGCCATCCGCGTCGTGAGCGAGGTCGTCTCCTCCAACGGCTCGACCTCTCAGGGCTCCATCTGCGGCTCCACGCTCGCGCTGATGGACGCAGGCGTTCCCATCAAGGCGCCCGTCGCCGGTATCTCCTGCGGCCTCATTCAGGACGGCGACGACTTCACCACGTTCATCGACATTCAGGGCGTTGAGGACTTCCACGGCGAAATGGACTTCAAGGTTGCCGGTACCAAGAAGGGCATCACCGCCATCCAGATGGACCTCAAGAACGACGGCCTGACGATGGCCATCATCAAGAACGCCCTTGAGATCACCTATGACGCGCGCGTGCAGATCCTCGACCAGATCATGCTGCCCTGCATCTCCGAGCCGCGCGCCGAGGTCAGCCAGTATGCGCCCAAGATGATCACCATGCACATCGATCCCGAGCGCATCCGCGAGGTCATCGGTAAGGGCGGCAGCGTCATCCAGAAGATCGTTGCCGATACCGGCGCCAAGGTCGACATCGACGACGACGGCACCATCCACATCGCCTCCGCCAACGCCGCCGCGTGCGACGCTGCGAAGAAGTGCATCGACGATATCGTCTTTGTGCCCGAGGTCGGCAAGCTCTACTACGGCCGCGTCGTGCGCCTGATGCAGTTCGGCGCGTTCGTCGAGATCGCCCCGGGCAAGGACGGCCTCGTCCACATCTCCAAGCTCGACCGCAAGCGCGTCGAGAAGGTCGAGGATGTTGTCACCGTCGGCGATATGATCTGGGTCAAGTTCATGGAGATCGACGAGAAGGGCCGCTGGAACCTCTCCCGCAAGGACGCCCTCATCGAGATCGAAGCCCAGCAGGCCGCCGCAAAGGCCGCCGAGCAGCAGTAATTCAAATTCCCAAAAGAATCAAAAAGCAGCGCCAACCGGCGCTGCTTTTTTTGTGCTTGCGGCGAAATCGGCGGCATGGTATGCTGGATGCGAAGTTTTAGGGTGCGGAGAATTTATGAAATATCCGGGAGGTTCTTTCGATGGACTATATCCGAATCACCGATGATAATATTGAGAAAGAGCACATCTGCTGTGCGATGTCCGGCAAGCAGGGCGTCATCAAAAAGGAGTGGCTCAAGCAGCGCTTTAAAGAGGGGCTGGTCTTCTGCCGGAGCGCGGAGCGCGGCAAGTGCTTTATTGAGTATATTCCGGCGGAAAACGCGTGGGTGCCTATTCAGGCGGACGGGTATTTTTATATTGACTGCCTGTGGGTCTCCGGCTCGCTGAAAGGGCACGGATATTCCAACGATCTGCTGGAAGAGTGCATCCGGGACGCAAAGGAGCGGGGGCGAAAGGGGCTGTGCATTCTCTCGTCCGAGGGGCGAAAGCGGGAGTTCCTCTCCGACCCGAAGTATCTGGCATATAAGGGATTTGCCGTTGCCGATACATCGGAATGCAGGATCAATTTGATGTATCTGCCGCTTGCACAGGATGCAGAGCCGCCGAGGTTCAAGGCCTGTGCCAAGCACCCTGCGGTGGAAGAGAGCGGCTTTGTCCTCTATTATACCGACCAGTGCCCGTTTACTTACTACTGGGTGCCGCGTGTGGAAGAAGCCGCGAGAGCGTACAGTGTTCCTTTGAAGGTCATTCATATCACCAGCAGGGAGCAGGCACAGAGCGTACCGGCCCCGGTGACGACCTACGCGCTGTTCAAGGACGGCAAGTTCCTGACCCAGAGCATTCAAACGGACAAAAAATTTCTGAAGCTTGCGGGAATACAGGTGGAGCAGTGCTCGGATACAAAATAAAAGCACGGTAGGGGGCGCGGCATGGCCGCGCCCCTTTGCAAATTCCATGCGGCTATGCCGAAGCGGAAGGGAAAATAAATTTCACGACATATTTACAGGCTGTGGGGGAATTTGGTATAATATGGCATCCGACAGGATACAAAAGACAAAAACGTGATTTTCTTCCCTGAAAGGAGAAGTGCTGTAATGCGTGATTATATCATTATGACCGATAGCTGCTGCGATCTGAGCCAGCAGGAGGTCGAAGAGCTCGAGTTGACGGTCCTGCCGCTCTCGTTCACCATCGAGGGCAAGACGCTTTTGAATACCCCTGACCACGCGGACATGTCGCCCGAGGAATTTTTCGCCAAGATCGCCGCGGGCGCGGACTGCACGACCGCCGCGGTCAACGTCGGCCAGTTCACCGACGCGATGGAAAAGGTCTTGCAGGAGGGCAAGGACATCCTCTGCGTCTGCTTTTCGAGCGCGCTGTCCACAACGTATCAGTCCGCCTGCATCGCGGCGGAAGACCTGCGCGAAAAGTACCCCGAGGCGAAAATCTTAGTCATTGACTCGCTGTCCGCCTCGCGCGGGCAGGGCATGCTGCTCTATCGCGCCGTGCGCGAGCGCCGCGAGAAGAATTTGACCATCGACGAGCTGGATGCCTACGTCCGCTCCATCATCCAGAGCCAGTGCCACTGGTTCATCGTCGACGATCTGAATCACTTAAAGCGCGGCGGCCGCGTGAGCTCCACGGCGGCGCTGGTCGGCACGATGCTCGGCATCAAGCCCGTCATGCACACGGACAGCGAGGGCCGCTTGACCCCCGTGAGCAAGGCCCGCGGCACGAAGGCGGCGCTGCGCGTGCTTGTCGACAAGGTTGGCGAGATCGGCGTCGAGCCGGAGAAAAACCAGCCCATGCTCATCTGCCACGCCAACTGCCCGGAGTCCGTCGAGTACGTCAAGGGGCTGCTCAAGGAGCGCTTCGGCGTGACGGACGTGCGCGATGACTTCATCGGCCCCGTCATCGGCGCGCACACCGGCTGCGGTACATTGGGCTTGTTCTTTGTGGGGACTGAGCGATGAAGTGGCTGGAATTACACCTTGACACGCAGCCCGCGGGCATCGAACCCGCGACGGAGCTTTTGAGCGAGTACGGCATCGACAGCCTGATGATCGACGAGGAGGGCGACTTCAAGGACTTCCTCGAAAATAACCACCAGTACTGGGACTATGTCGACGACGAGCTGATGGAGCAGATGCACGGCAAGAGCCGCATCACGTTTTATTTGGAGGACAGCGCCGGGGGCTACAACACCCTCGCGCAGTTCCGTATCGGTCTGTCGGCCTTCAAAAAGCAGCATCCCGAGTACGCGCCGCTGATCCTCAGCATGGAAAATGTCGAAGACGCGGACTGGGAGAACAACTGGAAGCAGTTCTACAAGCCCATGGAGATCGGCGAGCGGCTGCTCGTCGTGCCGGAATGGGAGCAGGCGCAGGAGGACGGGCGCGTCAAGCTTGTCTTAAATCCCGGATTGACGTTCGGCACCGGCAGCCACGCCACGACGCGGCTGTGCTTACAGGCGCTTGAGCAGCATATCCACGGCGGGGAAAAGGTTTTAGACCTTGGCTGCGGCAGCGGCATTTTATCCATCGCCGCGCTGCTGCTCGGCGCGAAGGACGCCTTTGCCTGCGATATCGACGACAAGTGCGTCGGTGTCGCGTATGAAAACGCCGCGCTCAACGGCGTCGGCAAGGAGCATTACACCGTCCGCGCAGGCGATGTGCTCAGCGACAAAAGGCTCCAGAAGGAGTTCGGCGGCGACTATGACGTGATCGTTGCAAACATCGTCGCGGACGTCATCATTGCGCTCGCCCCGCAGGTGGGGAAGCTCCTCAAAAAGGGCGGCATTTTCCTCTGCTCCGGCATCATCGATGATCGTGCCGATGAGGTGCGCGAGAAGCTCGTCGAAGCGGGCTGGACGATCGAAGAAACTCGCAGCAGCGAGGGGTGGTTTTCTTATCTTTGCAGATAAGAGGAGGCTTTTCACGCTGCGCGTGGATGGGGAATAGCAGTGCCGATGGCACTGCACGGATAAAAGGGAAAAGGGGGATACTCTCTTTCAAAAGAGAGTATCCCCCTTTCAATCCCCCGAGAGAACGCAAGGGGCTCTGCCCCTTGACCCCGCCATTGCGAGCTTGGGGCTTGAAGAGCTGAGGTGCTTGCCGAATCGGGTGCCTGCCAAGTGGTGCTGCTAAACGATTTGGGTTACTCCTATTACCCGCTGCCGCTCTGCCTGCGATTCGGCAGTCTAACGCAATTTCCGGCTACTTCAGATTTGTGCAAACCTGCTTTTGCCTGCCGAGGCAGCATTGCTGCGCTCGCCGCGGGTTAGTTGGCGGATTCCATGTAGATTTCTTCGGTTTTCTGCTGAGCGGTGGTGAGCAGGTCTTTTGCGCTGCCAAGGTTTTGCTTTTCCATTTGTTCCAGCGCGTCGGTGATGGCGTTGAACAGCAGATGGTACATCTTTTCGTAGTTCATAGTATAGTCCTCCTATCGCAATATAAATGTAATACTTTTATATTACACATATTTGGACAAAAATGCAATACACTTGTCATATGAAATGTATTGCAGGTGAGACTATGGCTTTTAAAATTCCAAGCGTACCGCCGACGACCAACAAATCGGTGCGTTTTCCAAATGATATGCTCGAAGAGATCGAGAACGCGATCCGCGGCAAGGACTGCACATTCTCGGCATTCGTCGTCGCAGCTGTCCGAGCTGCACTTGACGACTTAAAAGAACAAGAAAACGACCGCTGATGCGGTCATTTCTTTGTATGCGGCGAGCGCAGCAATGCCGCGCCCGCAGGCAGTCTGCCGCCGTGCTGCCGTCACACGCGCCTCACGAAGTAAGGCGCGGTTGCAACCGGTAACAACTCGCAGGGACTCATGGCGAAGCCATGTACACCGCACCTGATTACCCGCAAGGGGTATGCCACATCCGTAAGGCAGCAGAGCTGCCAACGGCTGTGCAATGCGCAGCGCGTGCAGTTCTTCAAGCCCAAAACTGCCAATGTGCGGGGTCGAGGGGGAAGGCCCCTCGTCCTTTCTCTCGGGGGTTGCAAAGGGGGATACTCTCTTTCGAGAAAGAGAGTATCCCCCTTTTACGCACTCCCGCACGGTGCGGGAATCGTCCTCCTGCACCAGTGCAGGAAAATATTTTTACGCCTCCGGCGTAAGAACGCCCTTCTCTGTAACCAGCATCGTGCAGCGCATATCATGCTCCTCGACCGGCACCTCGGGCGACATGAGCTGCTCGCGGCAGATGAGCACCGTCGGGCAGTGGAGCTGCGGCAGCAGGCGGTCATAGTACCCGCCGCCCTGACCGAGACGGCGGCCCTTGCGGTCGAACGACAGGCAGGGCACGACGGCGAAGTCGATGTCCGCCGCGGTGACGAGTGCGCAGCTCTTTTTCGGCTCTAAAATGCCGTAGGCGCCCGCCTCCAGGTCGTCCATCGAGCGCACGACGCACAGGTCGATGGCGTGCTCGGCGGCGCAGCGGGGCAGGATCAGCGTCTTGCCCGCAGCAATGGTCTCGTTCATAAAGAGCGAGGTGTCGATCTCCTTTTCGGTGCCGGCAAAGGCGAAGACGACTTTCGCGCTCTTGTACTCGTCGAGTGCGAGCAGGTGGCGGCAGATGGCCTCGGAGCTCTTGGCCTTGTAGACGGGGTCGAGCGTACGCTCTTTCTTGCGGATAAAGGTTCTCAGTGCTTTTTTCTCTTCGATCACAGACATGGGAATGCCCCTCCTGATGCTTTCAAAATTTGTCGTTCCTATCGTAGCAAAAAGCGAGGGAAAAGGCAAGCTGCCGAAGAAAGTAAAATAATATCCCGCCGCGCTTGTCAAAAGAAATTGACAGCAATTTTTAATTTTGTTATCCTAATCATGGATAGGAACGCGGATGACCGCGTCAAACAGAGGAGGAATTTTTACCATGGCTATGCTGCTCAAGGGAGCCGAGGTCGCCAAGGCGCTGACCGAGGGGCTCCATGCAAAGACCGAAGAACTGAAGAAAAACGGCGTAGAGCCCTGCCTCGCCATCCTGCGCGTCGGTGCACGCGAGGACGACCTGGCCTACGAACGCGGTGCGCTCAAGCGCTGCGAAAAGGTCGGCGTCGCCGTCCGTCAGGTCGTCCTGCCTGAGGATGTGACGCAGGAGGTGCTGATGGAGAACATCCACGCGCTGGGCGCAGATGAAAAGGTGCATGGCGTGCTGATGTTCCGCCCGCTGCCGGGGCACCTTGATGACGAGGCGGCCCGCGCGGCGCTCGACCCGAAAAAGGACATGGACGGCATCACCGACGGCTCCATGACCGCCGTGTACGCCGGCACCAAGGGCGGTTATCCCCCCTGCACCGCCGCGGCCTGCGTGGCGCTGCTCCAGCACTACAACATCCCCATCAAAGGCAAGCGCGTCGTCGTCATCGGCCGCAGCCTTGTCATCGGCAAGCCGGTCTCTCTGCTGCTGCTCGCCGAGCATGCGACCGTGACCATCTGCCACAGCCGCAGCAAGAATCTGCCCGACATCTGCCGCGAGGCCGACATCCTCGTCGTCGCCGCCGGTAAGGCCGGTATGGTCGGCGCGGAGAGCGTGCGCGCCGGTCAGGTCGTGCTGGATGTCGGCATCCACGTCGGCGCGGACGGCAACCTCTGCGGCGACACCCGCTTTGCCGAAGTTGAGCCGATCGTCGAGGCCATCACCCCGGTCCCCGGCGGCGTCGGCACCGTGACGAGCACGATCCTCGCAAGCCATGTCGTCGAGGCGGCGGAGCGCGCGGCGAACCAGTAATTTTCGCAATTCAACCGGCATAGAGAGGAAAGAAACTGATCGGACAAGAGAACAGGAGGAAACTCATGGGACTTTACGATTCCGTTGACCGCGGCAAGCCGAAGCCCAAGCGTTTGACTGGCCCCATCACGCTCTGCTGCGCGCTGTTTCTGTTGTTCGGCGGCCTGACGTACTGGGCCTGTCACTACCAGTTCCGCTTTCATGCCTTTATCTCCGATTTGACGGACAGCACGCGCGATGCGCGAAGCACAGAGACGTTTCGCGTCACAGTGAACGGAAGCGAAACGGACGTATCGATCGACGATCTCAGTGACCTTTTATACCTTATCGACAAGGCCGGCGCGGGCCGCACCGCCGCTGCGCCGGAGGAGATGCCCTACGCCGTGATCGACTACGGCGACGGCTCGACGCTTGAGATCTGGAAGGTCGAGCTCGTGAATCCGTCCAACGACTGGACGGAGGGGCCGTTTTTCCGCTACACGGACGCGAAGGGGAAGTCGTATGGCTACGACACGGACCAGCTCCGCTGGGAAAGCGTTGTCCGACTCTTAGGAGAGTGAAAAGAGGGAGCACCCGCAGGGTGCTCCTTTTTTTGCGCGCTCTCCAGCGCGCGGAGATTTTGCAGCCCGAAAGGGCTGCTTCTGTCCCTGCATCGTGCAGGGGGCGAGTCAAAGGGGCCATTCTCTTTCGCAAAAGAGAATGGCCCCTTTGGAACCCCAAGAGAAAGGCTTAGATTGGCAGTTTCGGGCTTGAACGACTTTTATGCCTCCGGAATGGGAATGCCTGCGCGCGGCGTTGCCGCGTTAGAACTGCAAGACGATTTGCCTCTGCTTCTATTATCCGCTGCCGCTCTGCTGATCTTGTAGAAGGGCAGACTAATTTCCGTCTACCGCGGCACTCCTCAATGCGGCGAGCGCCAGCAATGCCGCTATTTCGCAAGCAGTCTGCCGCCATGCTACCGTCACTCGCGCCTCACGATAGTAAGGCGCGGTTGCTGGATATGTCGAAACGCAGAGATTCATGGCGAAGCCATGTACACCGCACCCGCACTGCGCAGCGTGTGCAGTCCTTCAAGCTGCAAACTGCCAATGTGCGGGGTCAAGGGGCAAGGCCCCTTGCGTTCTCTTGGGGGTTTAAGGGGGATATTCTCTCACGTGAGAGAATATCCCCCTTATCCCGTGCAGCGCCTACGGCGCTGCCTTCCCCGCGGCACCAGTGCTGCAAATCTCTCGCACCTGTGCGAACAAGAGGGAGTCTTTCTTTGAAAAAGAAAATCTCCCTCTTGACAATATCGATATTCGATAATATACTCTCCTCAAGAATATCGAATATCGATAAAAGGAGGCCGACAATGGCGCGGGAGAAATTCAGCACGCTGACCGAGCAGATGTTTTACATCCTGCTGTGCCTGCGCGAGGAGTGCTGCGGCATGGACGTGATGGCGCGCGTGAACGAGTTGACGGGCGGGCGCGTGGCCGTCGGCCCGGGGACGCTCTACAACCTGCTCGAGCAGTTTTTGGCGGCGGGGTATATCGTCGAGACGCGCGCGGAGGGGCGGCGGCGCAGCTATCAGCTCACAGCGGAGGGAAAAACGCTGCTGCAAAACGAGGTGGAGCGCCTGCAAGCGCAGGTGCGGGACTACGAGAAGCTATTTGAGAGATAACGCCCCTTGCGGGCGGCGAGAAATGAGAGAAAGCGAGGTTTTTCTGATGCGCAATACCAAATGGGAGCTGAATCCCTATTCTTTTTACGACACCGAGGGCCTTGCGCGCCACTTTGAGCGCATGGCGGCGGAGGGCTGGGCGCCCGACCGCGTGGGCCTGTTCATCCGCTACCGCCGCATTAAGCCGCAGAAGCTGCGCTTCGCCATCACCTACTATCCCGATGACGGTGGTGCAGACGGCGAAGATGTTTTCCTCGAGTACTGTGCACAGGCAGGCTGGCAGCAGTCAGCGGGCGTTGGTGATCTGACCTTCTGGGGAGACGGAGCCGAGGGCGAGGGCGGCGGCCTTGGCGGGAGGACCCGCCATGTGCTCTGCACAGCGGATGAAAACGCTGTGGATGTTGAGACTGACCCTGTTTTGCAGGTGGACGCGATGCACCGCGCACTCAAATATTACCACAGTATGATAATTTTTTGGTTCGGCTATATGCTCCTCAGGATCTGGGATATCCTGACCGGCCTGAAAACAGACCCTCTGAATACGCTTATCTATGGAATGGGGGATTTTTTGTCATGTATTTCGCCTGTTGTCACGCTGATCTGCGGGACTGACCTTATCTGCTATAACAGCTGGTATCGGAAGGCGGCGCGCACGGCGAGAGAGGAACATCGCTTTTTGCCTGCAAAGTCGCGCCCGTGGCTCCAGATACTGGAGCGCGCGGCGCTGCTGCTGACACTTTTCGGCATTTTGGTGAGAGCTCTGCTGGGAACCGGCAGCAGCAGTGCGGGGAGGCTTTACCTTGCCGCGATCCTGTGCGGGATCACGCCGCTTGCTGCGATGTTTCTCACCTATTCGGCGGTGAAAACCGGTGCGGGCAGGGCGAAGCGCTGCATCGTCACGGCCTGCGTGACGGCGGCGGTCGCGCTGGCTTCGGTGGGGGTGCTGCTTACCATGGAGCAGAACGGACTTTTTGACAGCGATGAAGTTCCGCCTGAGCTGTATGATGAAGAATTTCGGGCGACGGTCTACCACGACGCGCTGCCGCTCTACCTCTCTGATCTTGGCATAGAGGATGAGAATGCGCGCTGGTCGTGCCTGAGTTGGGGGAGCTCCTCGCCCTTCGCTGCGCGGTATGGCGGAGAGCAGCGAGATGTGCTTGCCAGCTTGGATGATCCGGAGCATCCGGAGACAGCGCGCGGCAATCCCACGTGGATTCATTACAGCGTCAGCGATGTGTACCTTACATCGTGGTTTGGCCGCTGCCTCGCCTCCGAGCTGGACTATGAGCAGACTGCCCTTATCGACGGCGAGCATCGCCGTCTCCCTTACGCCTACCGCGAGGTCGATGCCGCGCCGTGGGGCGCAGAGCAGGCGTGGCGGCTCTACGACGAGGAAGAGAAGCAGTGGCTTGACCACTGGCTCATCACAGGCGGCACGCGCATTGTCGAGTTTGTGTCGGGCAATGTGGAAATGAACGATGCCCGAAAGGCCATCGTCGGCGAAAAGCTGCTGAATGCAGACGCAAAGTAACGCAAAAAAGGAGCACCCTTTCGGGTGCTCCTTTTTCATACCGCAGGAACAGCAATTACTGCTTGTCGTACAGGTCGATGAGCTTGGTGAGGTGCTCGTAACGCTCCTTGGCCGCGTCCTCGTTGCGGGTGAAGAGACCCTCTGCACGCTCGGGGAACTCGCGGGTCAGGCGGCTGTAACGCGCCTCGTTCATCAGGAATTCACGGTAACCGCCGGCAGGAGCCTTGGAGTCGAGCGTGAACTTCTTGTCAGCCGCAGGATTGAAGCGGAACAGGTTCCAGTAGCCGCACTCGACAGCCTTCTTCATTTCCTTCTGGCAGTTGATCATGCCGCCCTTGATGGAGTGCATCTCGCAGGGGCTATAGCCGATGATCAGGGACGGGCCGTTGTAAGCCTCAGCCTCGGTGATGGCCTTGATGGTCTGGGCCGGGTTGGCGCCCATGGCGATCTGCGCGACGTAGATGTAGCCGTAGCTCATCGCGATCTCAGCAAGGCTCTTCTTCTTGGTCTCCTTACCGGCAGCCGCGAACTGAGCGACCTGACCGATGTTGGAAGCCTTGGAAGCCTGACCGCCGGTGTTGGAGTAGACCTCGGTATCGAAGACGAAGACGTTGACATTCTTGTTCTGAGCAAGCACGTGGTCCACGCCGCCGAAGCCGATATCGTAAGCCCAACCGTCGCCGCCGAAGATCCAAACGGACTTCTTGGAGAGGTAATCCTTCTTGTCGAGGATCTCAGCAACGAGCTTGCAGGCGTCGCAGTCGCAGAACTTCTCGCCCTTGGCCTTGAGCTCGGCGGCGTGCTCAGCGAACTTGGGCACAGCGGCCAGCTCGTCGACGGTGGCGATGTTCGCCTGCAGAGCCGCGACGTATTCCTTCGTGGCCTCGGCGTTGGCGTTGCCGTCGTCCTTGGTGTTGAGCCACTTCTGAGCGGCTTCCTTCAGCGCGGGCTGGGTCCACTCGATGGCGATGAGCTGCTCGGTCTTGGCCATCAGATCCTCGCGGATCTTCTCCTGGCCGACATACATACCGAAGCCGTGCTCGGCGTTGTCCTCGAAGAGGGAGTTGCACCATGCCGGGCCGTGGCCGTTCTTATCCGTGCAGTACGGAGAGGTAGCGCCGGGGCCGCCCCAAATGGACGAGCAGCCGGTGGCGTTGGAGATGTACATACGGTCGCCGAAGAGCTGAGTGACGAGACGGGCATAGCTGGTCTCGGCGCAGCCTGCGCAGGAGCCGGAGAACTCGAGCATGGGCTGCTTGAACTGGCTGCCCTTGACGGTGAGATCCTGCATATCCTTCTTGTCGGAGACCTTGGAGACGCAGTAGTTGAACACATCCTGCTCAGGCAGCTCGGACTCCTGGCCAACCATCGTCAGAGCACCGACCGGGCACTGGCCGACGCAGACGCCGCAGCCCATACAGTCGAGCGGGGAGATGGCCATCGTGTACTTGTAAACACCCTTGCCCTTGCCAGCCTTGATGTCGACGATCTTGGCATTGGCAGGAGCATTCTTGGCCTCTTCCTCGGTGAGAGCGAAGGGACGGATGGTGGCGTGCGGGCAGACGTAAGCGCAGTTGTTGCACTGAATGCACTTCGTCTCGTCCCACGTGGGAACGGAAACGGCAACGCCGCGCTTTTCGTAAGCGGCAGCGCCAAGCTCCCACTGGCCGTCCACGTGAGGCATGAAGGCGGAAACGGGCAGGCTGTCGCCGTCCATCTTGTCCACGGGATCGAGGATGTTCTTGACCTGCTCGACGAGCTCGGCCTTGCCCTCGTAGGAGACGGCCTCGTCAGCGTCGACAGCGTTCGCCCAATCGGCGGGAACGTCGATCTTGGTGTAGGCGGTGGCGCCGAGGTCGATGGCCTTGTGGTTCATATCGACGATGTCCTGACCCTTCTTGAGGTAGGAGTGCGTCGCGGCGTCCTTCATGTACTGGATGGCCTGCTCTTCGGGCATGACCTTCGCGAGGGAGAAGAACGCGGACTGGAGGATGGTGTTGTTGCGCTTGCCCATACCGATCTTGATGGCAAGGTCGATGGCGTTGATGGTGTAGAGCTGGATGTTGTTCTTGGCGATGTAGCGCTTGGCGTCCGCCTTGAGGTGATGGTTCAGCTCATCGAAGTCCCACTGGCAGTTGATCATGAACACGCCGCCGGGCTTGACGTCGTTGACCATCTTGAAGCCCTTGGTGATGTAGCTGGGGTTGTGGCAGGCGACGAAGTCGGCCTTGTTGATGTAGTAGGGGCTGCGGATGGGCTTGTCGCCGAAGCGCAGGTGGGAGATCGTCACGCCGCCGGTCTTCTTGGAGTCATACTGGAAGTAGGCCTGGACGTACTTGTCGGTGTGGTCGCCGATGATCTTGATGGAGTTCTTGTTCGCGCCGACGGTACCGTCGCCGCCGAGACCCCAGAACTTGCACTCGATGGTGCCCTCGGCTGCGGTGTTCGGGCAGTTCTTGTCTTCGGGCAGGGAGAGGTTCGTCACGTCATCGACGATGCCGATGGTGAACTGACGCTTGGGCTCCGCCTTGGCAAGCTCGGTGTAAACAGCGAACACGGAAGCGGGCGGGGTGTCCTTGGAGCCGAGACCGTAACGGCCGCCGATGACGGTCTTGTCGGTGATGCCGGCGTTGGCCAGCGCGGTGACGACGTCGAGATAGAGGGGCTCGCCCTGTGCGCCGGGCTCCTTGGTGCGGTCGAGGACCGCGATCTTCTTGGCGGTGGCGGGGATGGCCTCGATCAGGCGCTCAGCCTTGAACGGGCGGTACAGACGGACCTTGATGAGACCGACCTTCTCGCCGTGGGCGTTGAGGTAGTCGATGACTTCCTCGGCCACGTCGCAGATGGAGCCCATCGCGATGATGACGCGGTCAGCGTCGGGCGCGCCGTAGTAGTTGAAGAGCTTGTAGTCGGTGCCGAGCTTCTCGTTGATCTTGCCCATGTACTTTTCCACGACTTCGGGGAGAGCGTCGTAGTACTGGTTGCAGGCCTCGCGGTGCTGGAAGAACGTATCACCGTTCTCATGGGAGCCGCGCATGGCGGGATGCTCGGGGTTGAGGGCGTGCTCGCGGAACGCTTTGACAGCGTCCATGTCGCACATGTCGGCGAGATCCTTGTAATCCCACACGGCGATCTTCTGGATCTCGTGGGAGGTGCGGAAACCGTCGAAGAAGTTGATGAACGGAACCTTGCCGGAAAGCGCGGCCAGGTGTGCAACGGGGGAGAGATCCATCACTTCCTGCACGTTGCCCTCGCACAGCATGGCGAAACCGGTCTGGCGGCAGGCCATGACGTCGGAGTGATCGCCGAAGATGTTCAGCGCGTGGGTCGAAACAGTACGGGCGGAGACGTGGAACACGCAGGGGAGCTGCTCAGCTGCGATTTTGTACATGTTCGGGATCATCAGCAGCAGGCCCTGAGAGGCCGTGTAGGTGGTGGTCAGAGCACCGGCACCGAGGGAGCCGTGCACTGCGCCGGCAGCACCGGCTTCGGACTGCATCTCGACGACCTTGACCTGGCTGCCGAAGATGTTTTTCAGGCCATTTGCAGACCACTGGTCGACCAGGTCGGCCATCGGGGAGGACGGCGTAATGGGATAAATTGCCGCAACTTCACTGAAAGCATAGCTTACGTGAGCCGCAGCATTATTGCCGTCCATGGATTTCATTTTTCTTGCCATAAATGAACCTCCTATTTATTTCACCGTCAAAAAACGGTTCTTCTGCGTGTGAACGCAAAATTCAACGATGACACTATAGCACACTTTTTTCGCTATGTAAACGCCTTGTTCCCGCAAAAACATTCACTATTTTGCAACAATAGGTTCAATTTCTTTTATTTTTCGAGAACTTTTGCGAGGATTTATTGATTTTGTGCAAAATGTGCAAAAATGCGCGGAGGGGGATTTGCCTGATGCAAAAAATGTGCTATACTAATTGCAAACTGTACGATTCGATGCGAAAGAGGGAGGAAAACAGTATGGTCACAGCGGTGCGCTCGCTCGGCCTTCAGGGCATCTCGGGCTACGAGGTCACGGTGGAATGCTTTTTATCCGGGGGCCTGCCTGCGTTTGACATCGTCGGCCTTGGCGACACGGCCGTCAAGGAATCGCGCGAGCGCGTGCGCGCGGCAGTGAAAAACTGCGGTGTGAAGTTCCCTGTCTCGCGCATCACGGTGAACCTCGCCCCCGCGGGTCGGAAAAAGGAGGGCACGCTCTATGACCTGCCCATCCTGCTCGGCATCCTTGCCAGTGCAGAGGAGATCAAGCCCCCCGCGAAGGACGCGGCCTTTGTCGGCGAGCTCTCGCTGACCGGCACGCTTCGCGCGGTGAACGGCGTTTTGCCGATGGCGATGGCCGCGGTGCGCGCGGGCATCAGGACGCTCTACGTCCCCGCGGCGAACGCAGCGGAGGCGACGCTTGCCGACGGCGTGACCGTTTACGGCGTGCCGGACGTCGTGTCGCTCGTGCAGCATTTGAAGGGTGAAAAGAAGCTCTCGCCCCAGCCGAAGTGGCAGGCGGAGCAGACGAGCGAGACCGGCCCCGACTTTTCCGACGTCATGGGGCAGGAAAATGTCAAGCGCGCGCTGGAGATCGCCGCTGCGGGCGGGCACAATATCCTGCTCATCGGCTCGCCCGGCGCGGGCAAATCCATGCTGGCGCGGCGGCTTCCGTCGATCCTGCCCGACATGACGCGAAAGGAAGCACTTGAAGCGACCGAGATCTGGTCAGTCGCGGGATTGACCGACAGCTCGCACCCGATGCTGCTGCACCGCCCGTTCCGCGCGCCGCACCACACGCTTTCCGCCTCCGCGATGACCGGCGGCGGGCAGACGCCCAAGCCCGGTGAAATTTCGCTCGCGCACCACGGCGTGCTTTTTTTAGATGAGCTCCCCGAATTCCACCGCGACGTGCTCGAGGTGCTGCGCGCGCCCATCGAGGACGGCGAGGTCACCATCACCCGCGCCGCGGGCAGTATCACGCTGCCGAGCCGCTTCATGCTCGTCGGCGCGATGAACCCCTGCCGCTGCGGCTGGTACGGCCACCCCTCGGGGCGCTGCCACTGCACCAAGCAGCAGGTGGAAAAATACGTCGAAAAAATCTCCGGCCCGATGCTCGACCGCATGGACTTACACGTCAACGTGCCGAGCGTCGAGTTCGAAGCCATGCGCCGGCGCGAAAAGGCGGAGTCCTCCGCCGACGTCAAAGCGCGCGTGAACGCCGCGCGCGACATCCAGAAGCAGCGCTTTTCCGGCACGAACATCACCTGCAACGCGCAAATGACACCCGCGATGGTGGGCGAGTTCTGCACGCTGGACGCCGCGGGCGAAAAGCTCTTAAAAGGCGCGTTCGAGCGCCTCGGCCTCACGGCGCGAAGCCACGATAGATTACTGCGCGTTGCGCGCACGATCGCCGACCTCGATGGCAGCGAGAAGATCGAGGCGCATCATCTGGCCGAGGCCATCCAGTACCGCAACACGGATATTTTACAGGGGTGAATGAGATGAAAAGGTATGACTACATCCAGTTTGGCGCGCTTTCCATTTTGAGCCATATCGCTCAGGGCGCGGCTTTTATCCTGTTGTTCGCGGCGTTCGGCGGCACGGGGACGACCTCGTCCTTTACGTTTGCCACGCCTGTCGGGCTCGCGCTCGGCGTCGTCTATGTGTCGGCGCTTTCGTTCCTGTTCGGCTGGGGCCTGCGGCCGGAGCGGGGCATCGACAAAAACCGCTGCTGGAACGCGGCGATCGTGCTCTATGTGCTGAATCTTGCCTCGCTTCTTGTGATGCCTGTCCCGTTCGGCTCGGGGAGCATCCTTGCGATGATCTGGGAGCTGCCGATGGCGCCCGCCATGGTCGGGATCAACGGGGTGAGCGGAGAGGGCACGATGTTCAGCTATGCGCTCTTTGCCCTGCTGGCCGCCGTTGAGCCGCTGTGCTTTACACTGGGGCTCACCCGCAAAGGGAAAAAGGCTGCCAAATCCGAAGACAACGAAAATTCAGCCGCATTTTCCGCCGATGCGGAAGCGGCCATAACAAATGAGGAGAACAATACCAATGCATGAAATGATCCTGTGCAAGCTCGGCGAGGTCGTGCTCAAGGGCCTGAACCGCCGCAGCTTCGAAGATAAGCTGATGTCGAACGTCAACCGCCGCGTGTCGAAATGCGGCAATTTCCGCGTCTACTCCAAGCAGAGCACCATCTATGTCGAGCCCAAGGACGACGAGTGCGACATCGAGGCCGCGTTTGAGAGCTGCAAGAAGATTTTCGGCATCATCGCCGTTTCAAAGGCGCTGCCGTGCGAAAAGGACATCCAGAAGATCATCTCCGCGGCGAAGGAGTACCTTGCGTGCGAGATGCGCACGGCCAGGAGCTTCAAGGTCGAGAGCAAGCGCGCCGACAAGACCTTCCCCTTGACGTCGATCCAGATCTCCCAGCAGGTCGGCGGCGCGCTGCATCAGGTGTTCCCGACGTGCGAGGTCAACGTCCACGACCCCGAGCTCGTCGTGCATATCGAAATTCGCGACGATGCGGCCTATGTCCACGGCCCCGCTGAAGAGGGCGCGGGCGGCCTGCCCATCGGCATGGGCGGCGTGGCGGTCAGCCTGCTCTCCGGCGGCATCGACTCGCCCGTTTCGTCCTACATGATCGCCAAGCGCGGCGTGAAGCTTGAAATGGTGCACTTTTTCTCCCCACCGTACACGTCCGATGAGGCGAAGGAGAAGGTGCTTTCCCTTGCCAAGCTCTTAGTCCCCTGGTGCGGGCGGATGACCGTGCAGGTCGTGCCCTTCACCGAAATTCAGGAGGAAATTCGCCGCAACTGCCCCGAGGAATTCTTCACGCTCATCATGCGCCGCTTTATGATGCGCATCTCCCAGCGCGTGGCCGATCAGGTCAAGGCCAAGGCGCTCGTCACGGGCGAGAACCTCGGTCAGGTCGCGTCTCAGACGATGGAGGCCCTGCGCGTGACCGAGGATGTCGTCGATCTTCCCGTCCTGCGCCCGCTCATCGGCATGGATAAGGAAGAGATCGTGCGTTTGTCCCGTAAGATCGGCACGTTCGATACGTCGATCTTACCCTATGAGGATTGCTGTACGGTCTTCACCCCGCGTCATCCGCGCACGAAGCCGAACCTCGACGAGGTCCGTGAGGCCGAGGCTGTCCTTGATATCGAGGGCCTTATCGACCGCGCAATGACGAATCGCGAGTTCGTGCGCATCAAGCTCTGAAAGGAAGTCTTATCATGGTAGAAAAAACAGTCGAACAGCGCTGCTATGAAGCGCTCAAGGCGCGCGGCGTGACCTTCGCCGCGGCGGAGAGCTGCACTGGCGGCCTCATTGCCAAGCGCATCACGGATGTGCCGGGCGCGTCGGGCGTTTTTATGGGCGGCGTCGTGAGCTATACGAATATCGTTAAGCACCGTGTGCTCGGCGTTCCGGCGGACATGCTGGAAGAGTACGGCGCGGTGTCCGCGCCCGTCGCCCGCGCAATGGCCGAGGGTGCGCGCGAGGCGACGACGGCGGACTGCGCCGTCAGCGTCACGGGCGTCGCTGGACCCGACCGCGACGAGCGGGGAAATCCCGTCGGCACGGTATTCATCGGATTTTCGTCGCCCAAGGAGACAATCGCCGAGCGCTTTGACTTCGGCGCGGCTTCCCGCGAGGAAATTCGCGGGGAAGCGGCGGATGAAGCCTTCAAGCTGCTCGAGGAAAAGTTGAAGGAAGCGTAAAAAAACAAAATCAAGGAGGAGACCGATATGAGACGGAAAAATACAGCGCAGCTGCTTGCGGCGCTCTTGGCGGCGCTGACGCTTTTGGTGTCAGGCTGCGGAGAAAAGCAGGAAGCGTCGGACGGCGCACCGGACGAGCCCCTGATGCGGGAGGAAGATCTGACGGTCGAGCCGCAGCCGGACGCGAACTTTACGCTGGAGCTGCCGGATGGTTTCCTGAGCCTTGGAACGGACTACGAGCCGAACGGGAAAACGGAGAATACGACCTACGACAGCGACGGGATGCTGCCCTATGACTTTGCGCGCCATTACGATGCAGACGCGCAGCTCGTCGTCGGGACGGATTACTACCCTGAAACAGGGCGCGAGGTCATCAGCTATCTGCGCACTGGCGCTGTGGGCGTGGGAACGCCGCGCGGCGTCAAGGTCGGCGACAGCGAGAAAGCGCTGCTGACGGAATACCCGGAGGCACTTTACTGCATTGATGCAGACGAGTCCGAGCTCTATGACGGCTACAGCGACGAAAGCGGCTACAGCGAGCCTGCCTATGACTTCGACCGCGCCTATGTCTGGCAGCCGCAGACGCCGCAGGACGACGGGAACTACGACGTCCGCGACATTGCGTTTTACCTGAAGGACGGCACGGTGAGCGCGATCACGATGACAAAGCCGTATGCGTTCCGCTTTGCCTACGGCGTGGACCGCGACGCGGCGCTGCGCCTTGCGGACGAGAACCGCGCGCAGCTGTGCGGAAAGTGAAAAAAGGAACAAAAAGCGAGGGACGCGTGAGCGTCCCTCGCTTTTTACTGTATTTAATAGGTGCCGGGATCAAAGCTCGAGCGCGATCTGCGCGTTGTCGACGGTGGAGACGTCCAGCCCGAATTCGCTCGGCAGGTAGCGCGGGCAGACGTTTTCGCCCGTCGTGATGACGGACGCAGCAAGGCGCGTGCCGATCTCGCAGGATTCCATCATCGTTTTGCCGTAGGTCTGGCCGATGACCGCGCCGGCAAAAAACGCGTCGCCCGCGCCGGTCGTGTCCTTGACATCGACCTTCTTCGCGGGGCAGTAGCCGTCCTCGCCGTCGAGCGTGGCGAACACCGCACCCTGAGCGCCCATCGTGACGACCATGCGGTGGATCTGCGCGCCGCGAATTTTGTCGCGCAGGATGGGAAGCATTTCGTCGGGCGAGAGACCGTCGTAATTTTCCGAAAACAGGATGCCCGCTTCCTGCTGGTTGCAGATGAAGCAGTGCACCGAGCGCAAAAAGTCGCGCCGCTCGATGGCGATGCTCATGTTGGACACGACCGCGTAGACGGGCTTACGGTGCTTTTCCGCCAGCGCGAACGTGCGCTTGACGATGTCCTTTTCCATGTCGATCTCGAGCAGAATGCTGTCGGCCTGCGAAAAAATTTCATCGCCCTGCTCGTCGAGAATGTCGGCAATGGGGCTCAGGTCGGGGCGCTTGGAGATCGACGCGGTCACGTCGCCCGTGTTGTCGAAGATCGCAAGCCACATGCCCATGCCGTCGGGCGTTGTGCGGATGTAGCGCGTGTCGACCTTGTGACTCTGGAGCTTTTTGACGATGTCCGCGCCCGCGCTCGTGTTGTCGACAAGGCTCACGAACGTCGGGCGCAGCTCGACGTTCGCGATGTCCTCGACGATGTTGCGGCTCACGCCGCCGTGCACCTGCACGACGCGGCCCGCGTTGCGCCCGCCGGGGATGTAGGAAGAGAGGGGATAGCCCTTGATATCGACAAACACCGCGCCCATCACGACAATACTCATGGAAACGTCCTCCGAAGTTAAGTGTTATACTCAGTATACCATGCTTTTTAGGGATTGCAAAGCGGAGAATATAAGGGGGAACGGGGCGAACCGACCGGTTCGCCCCGTTCCTATGAGAGAAAAGAGAGTGGAGAGCAAAGTTAATCCTTGAAGCGCGCCTTCTGCGCCTCGACATTGCGGATGGCGAAGAGCGTGCCGACCGTCAGCACGACGCCGATGGCGAGGCAGACGACCCAGTTCTGGATAAAGCCCGCGAGCACAAAGCACACAAAGCTCAGGCACGCGACCGTGATGGCATAGGGCAGCTGCGTGGCGACGTGGTTGACATGCTCCACCTGCGCACCGGCGGAGGACATGATGGTCGTGTCGGAGATGGGGGAGCAGTGGTCGCCGCACACGGCGCCCGCGCAGCAGGCGGAAATACCGATGTAGAGCAGCGCGCTGTCGCTGGGGAAGATGGCTGTGACAATGGGGATCAGGATGCCGAACGTGCCCCAGGACGTGCCGGAGGCAAAGGCCAGCACGCACGCGACAAGGAAGATGACGGCGGGCAGCATATTGTAAAGGCCCTCAGAGGCAGCGTACATCAGATCGTGCACATAGTCTGCGGCACCCAGCGCGTTGAGCGTGGTCTTAAGGGAGACGGCCAGTGTCAGGATGATGATCGGGGAGATCATGGCCTGGAAGCCCTTGGGGATGCAGCCCATAGCCTCGCGGAAGCCGACGACGCGGCGGGCGACGAGGTAGATGACCGTGAGCACCAGCGCGATGATGCCGCCCCACGGGAGGCCGACGAACGCGTCCGTGTTGCCGAACGCACCGATGAAGTCGCCGGCGTAATCGGTGCAGCCGGACGTGTCAGCGCCGAAGAAGCCGCCGACGTAGAGCATGCCGATGGTGCAGAGGATGATGAGCATAATGACGGGAATGACAAGGTCGATGACGCGGCCCTTGGGGTTGGCGTTCTCCTCGGTGCTGCCGGCGCTGCCGGAGAGGTCACCCGTATTGCGGGCGCGCTCTTCAAAGCCGCGCATCGGGCCGTAGTCGAACTTGAGCAGCGTGAGGGTGATGATGAAGACGAATGTCAGAAGGGAATAGAAGTTATAGGGAATGGCGCGGATGAAGAGCTGGATGCCGGAAATGCCGGTGTCGAGGTCTTCGGCCGTGGAGGACACGGCGGCCGCCCAGGACGAGATTGGCGCGATCATGCACACGGGAGCGGCAGTGGCGTCGATGAGGTAGGCGAGCTTGGGACGAGAGATCTGGTGGCGGTCGGTCACCGGACGCATAACAGAGCCCACGGTCAGGCAGTTGAAGTAGTCGTCGATGAAAATGAGGATGCCGAGGATGAACGTCGCAAGCTGCGCGCCCACGCGGGTGTGGATGTTCTTTTCCGCCCAGCGGCCAAAGGCCGCGCTGCCGCCTGCTAAGTTGACAAGCGCCACGATGATGCCGAGCAGGACGAGGAAGAGAAAGATGCCCGCGTTGTCCGCGATCGCGGCGATGATACCGTCGTTGACGATCATGTCGATCGTGGCGACGGGGGCAAAGTCGCAGGCGAAGAGCGCGCCGATCACGACGCCGATAAAGAGAGACGAGTACGCCTCCTTGGTGATCAGCGCCAGCGTGATGGCGATGATGGGGGGCACGAGCGCCCAGAAGGTTCCGACGAATTGCATGATGTTTCTCCTTTCCTGTGATACAAACACAGAACAAAAAAATTAAGCCATGATTTCCATCATGACTTAACACAAAAACATCAAACAACCGATGTGAAACACATCAAGGCTCCTGATCGCGTCGATCATGACAGCACTCCGTCCTTCCGGACGACAGTCCGCCGGGTATTTCCCGACGACCCAAGTATCGACAAAACAGGGATTTTATCGACCCTTCGGCGGCGTCCCCTTCCGCACCCCACGGTCTCCTGCCGTTTTGTTGGGGGCTACTCATGTCAGCCGCGCCTCTATCAAGACTTATGAAATTGCTTGCAGTATACACCTTTTTTCGATTCTGTCAAGCAAGAAAAGCATGCTTTGCCGAAAAATGGCTGAAAATTATACGCATGAGCGTAAAACGGAAAAGTTTCGGAGCGATTTTTGTGGAAAACAGAGAGAGCTTACGCCCCGCAGTAGGCGAGCTTGAGCAGGCGGCAGAAAAGCTCGCTCCACGTGAGGTGCGGTATGCTCTCGCCCGCGAGCAGCGGAAGCGATGCGACCGGTGTGCCGTCTGCGTCGAAAATATCGAGCGTGCCGAGCGGTTCGCCCTCCTCGACGGGCGCATCAATGCTCTCGGGCAGCGAGACGGCCTGCGTCAGGCCGTTTGCACAGCTCTTTTCGAGAAGCAGGGCGTTTTCGCTCGTCAGAACGCTCTGCACCGTCTTCTGTGTGCCGAGCGTCACGGGCACGGCGGGCAGCGGCGATTCGGGAGTGACGGTGACGAGCGAGTACGCCGCAAAGCCGTAATTCAAAAGCGCTTTGGCATCGGAAAAGCGCTTGTCGCTCGTGCTGCCGCCCAGGATGACCGCGATGAGCTCCATGCCGTCCTTTTCCGCGGTCGCGCTGATGCAGTATTTGGCCGAATCGGTCGAGCCGGTCTTGAGTCCTGTCGCGCCGGGGTAAAAGCGCACGAGCTTGTTGGTGTTGACGAGCATGGATGTCCCGTCGCGCAGCGAGTCCATCCAGATCGTCGTAAAGCGGCGGATGTCGGGATGGCGCCAAATGAGATCGCGCGACATGAGCGCGATGTCGTAGGCCGAGGTGACATGCCCGTCCGCGGGCAGGCCCGTGCAGTTGACAAAGTGCGTGTCGTTCATGCCGAGCTCTTTGGCTCGCTCGTTCATGCGCGCGACAAACGCTTCCTCGCTGCCTGCCAGGTGCTCGCCGAGCGCGACGGCCGCGTCGTTGCCGGAGACGACGCACACGGCCTTGATGAGGTCTTCGACGCGCATCTGCTCGCCCTCTTTGAGCCAGATCTGGCTGCCACCCATCGATGCGGCGTGCGCGCTGCCTGTGACGGTGTCGTCATACGAAAGCGCGCCGGAGTCGATGGCCTCCATGGTTAAAAGCAGTGTCATCACCTTCGTCACGCTCGCGGGCTCGCGCGGCGTGTGTTCATCCTTGGCAAAGAGCACCGTGCCGGTCTGCTTTTCCATCAAGAGAGCGGAGGGGGCGTCGAGCGTGAGCTCGTCGGCGCGCACGGGCACGCACAAAAGCAGCGCGAACAGCAGGATCATCGGGAACATTCGTTTCATGGCGGAGCTCCTTTCTTCGTTTGGCAAAGAATATGAAAGGATTTGCGCCAACATGAATATTTCGCCTTGAAATGACACGAAGAATATGATATACTCCATCCGTTCGCAGGGTTGGTATATCGGTATTACAGCGGCTTCCCAAGCCGTTAAGGCGGGTTCGACTCCCGTACCCTGCTCCAAAAAAGAGAGACACGCGCAGGCGTGTCTCTCTTTTTTGGAATCCGTGGGAGATGAAAAAGCACAGGGGTAAGTGAATTGCCCCTGTGCAAATGCTTTTGCACAGCAAAAGCATTTTACGGCGCAAAAGCGCCGAAGGGAACGGAGTGGGTAGGAGTGCCTGCGTCGATTGAGGGTGCGGGGCGCTGTTGCCGCTTTGCGGCAATGCACGATGGAGCGCTGCGTCGATTGAGACTGCGGGGCGCTCTTGCCCTGTGGGGGCAAGGCGCGATGGGGATTATTGCGGAGTGTTATCGTTGGACGCGGGGGCCTTGCCGGTCAGGATGCAGGTGAAAATGGCGTGAGCGTAGAGGATGGCGCGGATGCGGCAGGGAAATTTGCTAAAAGAAAAGAGATAAAATTCCGATAATTCTGATGATAGCTGCGCAGCCGAAGGCCAGCAGCAGGGCCTGCAGAATGAAGCGGAGACAACGGCGGAAGGTGAGCGGCTCTTCCGCGGAAAGATGGGGATCCGTAATTTTGCCTGGCAGGTTACTCATGGGCTCTCTCCTTATCATCTCTCTTTATTGGGGAAATGCTTGCTTTTAGTATACGAAGCTCTTGACTGCCGGTCAAGAGGCGGGGAGGTACTCGCTGGCGGGATGAAGATCCGTGATGTTGTAGCGCGGCAGGTGGTAGAGGGAGTCGCCGTAGCGGGCAGTGCCGTAGACGCCGGAGAGTGTGACGGCAAAGTGCTGCTGCAAAAACGGTTCGGCCCACAGCTCCATCTTGCCGAGAGGATACGTGAACGTCGTGACGTTCTGGCCGATTTCGAGTTCGATGCGTGTGATGCTCGTTTGCAGGTCGGCGGAGATGCGCGAGATGTAAGTCTCTTCGTCCTCGCCGCTTTTGCGCTCGATGCCGGGCGCATCGGGGCGGATGTGGCAGTCGTTCGTGTGCGAGGCAAACTCGACAAGGCCGCTTTTTGCCATCTCGCGGCACTCATCCCAGGTGAGAAAACCGTCCGCTCTCTCGTCGATGCGGGAAGTGATGAGCGAGATGGCCGCCTTTGCGCCGTATTCGCGCAGGATGGGAAAAGCGAGGGTATAGTTGCTCTCATATCCGTCGTCAAAGGTCAGCAGTACCGCCTTTTGCGGAAGCGGCGAGCCGTCGTCGAGCTGACCGGCAGCCAGTTCGCGCGGCAGGACTGTCGTATAGCTGTTATCGCGCAGGAAGTCGAGGTCGCGCCGCAGCGCGGAGACGGTCATGGTGTAGTCTGCCGCCTGAGACGCATTTTCCGTAAAGTTGTGGTATTCCAGCACGTAAAAGCGCCAGTCGGGCGCGGGCTTTGCGGCGTCTCCCTTGGGAGAGCGCACCGGCGCGGCAAGGGCCTCGGGCATTGCGCGGCGGTCGAAGTGCGGCGGACGCACGGGGACGGCCTGTGCGCTGCGCGCCTGCTGAAAGAGCGAAACGGCGAGGACGATGACGAGCACGCGCGCGAATAATTTCAGCAGCGACATCATGCCGTAGGAAAAAAGATTGATGCGGCGCATACGCTTCACCTCCTCTGCGCCCTTTGTCTATATTAGACGCAAAAAAAGAAGAAAAGTTTCCGCGGGCGGCGGAACGGTGCAAGAAAATCTTTACAGGCGAAAAAATTTGCGTTATCTTAATACAAGATCAAGAGCGCCGCCGAACGGGGGAAGCCCGGTTCGGCGGCTTTCTGCTCATCGCAACGGGCTGCCGCATCGCCAAGATGCAGGACTTCCCCGTGGCGGACATGATCCCGGCGATGGTGCTCGTGATGCCGCTGAGCGCCCTATGGACAAATTACATCGCGCCGCTTCTCTGAGCGCATGGAAAAAAGCACCGCTGCCCAAAAAGGCGGCGGTGCTTGCATTTTTGCGTTATGTAAATTATAATGAAACAGATCATTGACAACAGACGGAGGCAAACACATGAAAAAGGTCGCATTGGTCACCGGCTCGTCCCGCGGCATCGGCCGCGCGGTCGCGGCGGAGCTCGCGCGGGACGGCTATGCCGTGTGCATCAATTACTATGAACGAAAGGACAAGGCCGACGAGCTTGTCGCGCTGCTGCGCACCGAAGGCCGCGAGGCCATCGCCGTGCAGGCGGACGTGTCAAAGCGCAGCGAGGTGAACGCCATGGTCGCGCAGTGCGAGCGCGAGCTCGGCAAGATCACGCTGCTCGTGAACAACGCAGGCGTCGCCGGTCAGGCGCTCTTTCAGGATGTGACGGACGAGATGTGGGAGCGCTACTTCGGCGTGAACTTAAACGGCGCGCGCAACACCATTCAGGCGGTGCTGCCGAACATGCTGCACGAAAAGAGCGGCTGCATCGTGAACATTTCGTCGATCTGGGGCCAGCACGGCGCGTCGTGCGAGGTGACGTATTCCTGCACGAAGCACGCGCTCATCGGCCTGACGCGCTCGCTCGCGATGGAGCTGGCGCCGAGCGGCATCCGCGTCAACTGCGTTGCCCCCGGCGTCATCGAGACCGATATGGTCAAGGTGCTGGGCGAGGAAACGCTCAAGGACCTTGCCGAGCAAACGCCGCTCGGCCGCCTCGGCAAGCCCGAGGACATCGCCGCGGCGGTCGCGTATCTCGCGTCTGACAAGGCGTCGTTCGTCACGGGCCAGGTGCTCGCGGTGGACGGGGCGTTCGTGCTCTGAGTCAGCGCCCTGTGCTGCCAAAGCCCCCCTCGCCGCGCACGGTCTCGGGAAGGGTGTCGACCTGCTTAAATTCCATCGGCAGAAACGGCAGCAGCACGAGCTGGGCGACGCGGTCACCGTGGCGCACGGTGCGCTCTTCGTTGCTGTCGTTGTGCAGGGCGACGAAGCATTCGCCGCGGTAGTCACTGTCGATGACGCCGAGGCAGTTTGCCGGACGGAGGCCTTGCTTGGAAGCTAAGCCGCTTCTGGCGACAACTGCACCGAACGTGCCCTCCGGCAGGGCAAAGGAAAGACCGGTCGGCAGCATAGCCGTCGCGTGCGGCGGGATGATGAGCTCTTTGTCGCCGTCCAGACACGCGTAAAGGTCGTAGCCGGCGGCGAAAGCGGAGCCGCGCGTGGGGAGCTTTGCGCCCTCGCGCAGCAGCTTGATCGAAACGTTGGACATGGGGAAGATCCTCCTCTTTTTTGCATGCGAAACATTATAAAGCCTGCGCAAAAGAAAAGCAAGCGCGGTGCAAAAAGGGAGGATCTGGCATAAGAATAAGAATTTTCCCTTGCCAAACGGGGGGAGTTCTGCTATTATACTATGATGTAATGTTTCCGCCTGATGCAGGCGCTTACAAAACGACAACCTTTTTTGGAGGCTCGGATAGATGGCAAAAAACAACGATAAGCGGGCAGAACGCATGGCCAGAAGCAATCGCAACGTCAATCGTGCGATCACGGTGCTCATGGCCGGCGTCATTGCTGAATTTTATCTTTTGATGGTGAACAACTACTATGTCAAAGGCGGCGTCGGTCAGGTGCTCACGATGATGACTGTGCTTCAGGTCATCGATTACATCGGCTGTGCGCTGTTCGGCGCGGGCCTTGTCGTCTGGCTGATGCGCAAAAAGTGGACGCGCTTCGCGCCCGCCGCGCCATGGCTCTTATGCATCGGCTTTTTCTTTGCCGTGTCGTCGATCCTGATGCTCAAGGTCTACCCGCAGGGCACGACGATGATGTGCGTGATCGTGCCGGTCGTGATGCTCATCGGCATCGTGTTCCTGCTCTATCCGCGTGAGTTTTCCGTGCAGGCCGTGGGCCTGACGGCGTCGCTGATGGCGATGTACCTCATCCACCGCGGCAGCGGGAGCGACACGTGGGGCGGCATCGTCATCGGATGCAGCATCCTCGCGATCTGCGTGGTCGCGGTGCTTGGTGTCGCTGTTTTCAAGGCGGGCAAGAACGACGGCAAGCTTAAAAAGCTCGGCGATCTTCGTATCGTGTCGCAGGACGGCGACTACAAGCTCATTTACGCTGTGCTCGCCGTGTGCGCGCTGGCCATTGTGGCGGCGCTCGCCGTCAGCAGCATCGCCTACTACGGCCTCTGGGTGCTGGCGATTGGCACATTCCTCCTCGCGGTGTACTACACGGTGAAAATGATGTAAAGAAATCAAAAGGAAGGCGAGTCCATTTGGACTCGCCTTCCTTTTTTGCTTTTTATATGTCGCGACGTCCTTCTAAAGCCCGCATCAGCGTCGCGTCGTCGGCGAATTCGAGGTGGCCGCCGACGGGGATGCCGTAGGCGAGGCGCGTGACGCGCACGCCGAACGGCCGCAGCAGGCGGGCGAGGTACATCGCCGTCGCCTCGCCCTCGGTGTCAGGATTCGTGGCCATGATGACCTCTTCGATGTTCCCCTGCGCCACGCGGTCGAGCAGCGGCTTAATCTCCAAATCGTCGGGCCCCACATGGTTCATCGGCGAGATGACGCCGTGCAGCACGTGGTAGCGGCCGTTGTATTCGCGCGCGCGCTCGATGGCGACGACGTCGCGCGGGTCGGCGACGACGCAGATGACATGTTCATCACGCTTCGGCGACGAGCAGATGGGGCAGAGGCCGCCGTCCGTCAGATTGCGGCAGACGGGGCAGAACGTGACGGTGCGCTTGGCGTCGACGATGGCATCGGCAAAGGCCTTGGCCTCCTCTTCGGGCAGGCTCAGCACGAAAAACGCGAGCCGCTGTGCGCTCTTGCTGCCGATGCCGGGCAGGCGCGCGAACTGCTCAACGAGCTTTTCGAGCGCCGCGGGAAAGTATTCCATGGACTTAACCTCTCAGCTCTTTGATCTTGGCGGGGATATCCGCGGCCTTGTAGACGGCGGAGCCCGCGACGAGCACGTTTGCGCCCGCCTCGATGCAGGTTTTGCACGTCACGGCGTCGACGCCGCCGTCGACCTCGAGCTCGCAGTCAAGGTTTCTCTCGTCGATGTAGCGGCGGATGGCGGAAACTTTCGGCATCATATCGGCCATGAACTTCTGCCCGCCAAAGCCGGGCTCGACGGTCATCACGAGCACGATGTCGCACTTGTCAAGAAACGGCAGCACGGCCTCAGCGCGGGTGTTGGGCTTCAAGACGACGCCGGCCTTTTTGCCCTTGGCGTGAATTTTGTCGAGCGCGAGGTGGATCTTCTCCGGCGTGTCGGCCTCGACATGACAGGTGACGAGGTCCGCGCCCGCGTCGCAGAACTGGTCGACATAGCGCTCGGGCTGCACGATCATCAGGTGCACGTCGATGGGCAGCGCCGTGCGCTTGCGGATGGACTGGAGCACAGGGATACCGATGCTGATATTGGGGACGAAGCAGCCGTCCATCACGTCAAAGTGGACGTAGTCGGCGGTGGCAATGGCCTCGACGCCGGCGCCGAGCTCGGCAAAGTCGGCGGAGAGGATGGACGGTGCGATCTTGACGGACATGATAAGAATCCTCCTGCGAAAATTTTCTTATTTTTTATTGTAGCAAAGCACAGGAACAAAAGCAATGCAAAAAAATGTAAAAGACACTTGACATTTCACTCGCGCAGTGCTATCCTCGCAGATGTAAAGCGAACTTGACTTTGGAAAACGGAGAGAAGCGATGAAAAACCACATTGAAGAGAGAAGAAAGGCGCGCGGCATGACGCAGCAGCAGTTGGCGTCGGAACTCGGCGTCTCGCGCCAGACCATCATTTCGCTCGAGAACGGGAAGTACAATCCGTCTATCCTACTGGCGCACAGCATCGCGCGGCTCTTTGGCGAGCGGATCGAGGACATTTTCATTTTTGAGGAGGAAGAGGCATGAAGGGTATGAATTTACAGGAGCAGAAAAAGTGCGGCATTCTGGTGACCGCCATCGGGCTGGTGATGTTTGCCATCGGATTTCTGCTCGGTGATGCGCACATGGGCGATTTTTACAGCGGCCTTGGCTGCGGCCTCTTTGTCTGCGGCGCGGTGCGGCTGCTGCGTGTTTACCGCCTGAGCCGCGACCCAGAAAAGGCGGCGGATTATGACGCGATGCTCAAGGACGAGCGCACGATGTATGTTGCGAACAAGGCGCGCAGCATGACGTTTTTCATCTGCGTCTATGCCCAGCTCGCGGCGGGACTGCTGGCGCTTTTAGTGTTCAAGCAGCCAATCATCGGGCAGGTGCTGTGTCTTGTGACCTGCGCGCAGTCGCTTATTTTTTGTGGGACTTATTGGTACTACAATAAGAAGTATTGAAGGCAGCGGGGGGGGGGCTGCTTCTGTCCCCACAGTGTGTGGGGACGCGGCAAAGGGGGATATTCTCTTTCTCGGAAAGAGAATATCCCCCTTACACCCCCAAGAGAAAGGACGAGGGGGAGTCCCCCTCGACCCCCGACATTGCAGGTCTGGGGCTTGAAGAGCTGCGCAGCCTGCGGAATCAGGTGCGGTGTACATGGCTTCGCCATGAATCTTCTGCAAATCGTTACGTCTTGCAACCGCGCCTTACTATCGTGAGGCGCGAGTGACGATAGCACGGCGGCAGACTGCCTACCGAATGCGGCATTGCTGCGCTCGCCGCATTGTGAAGACTGGCGGTAGAAGGAAATTAGTCTGTACTTCTACAAGATGGGCAGAGCGGTAGCGGATGATAGAAGGAAATCAAATCGTATAGCAACGCTAAACGCGGCTTCGCCGCGCGCAGGCATTCCCATTCCGGAGGCATAGGAGTCATTCAAGTCCGAGACTGCCAATCTAATCCCTTTCTCTTGGGGTTCCAAAGGGGGTATTCTCTTTCGCGAAAGAGAATATCCCCTTTGCTTCGTGCAGCGCCGTAGGCGCTGCGATTTTGATCTTGTGCAAGAAAAATTGCAAACTTGTAAACCTTTATGAAATTTATAGGTTGACAATAGGTGGGCGTCATGTTATGATGAGCCCAGTTTTTTTGAGAAAAGGGAGGATCACCATGAAAAACATCAAAACAAGAGACCTGATCTACTGTGCGCTGTTCGCCGCGCTGACGGCTATCGGCGCGTTCCTGCACTTCCAGCTTTTCCAGGCGACGATCACGCTGCAATTCTTCTTCACGGCGATGGCAGGATTGCTTCTGGGCGCAAAGCTCGGCGCGCTGTCGCAGCTTCTCTACGTGGTACTCGGCCTTGTCGGTGTGCCCATCTTCGCGGCGGGCGGCGGCTTTGGCTATATCTTCAACCCCACGTTCGGCTTCCTGCTGGGCCTGATCCCCACGGCGTGGGTCATCGGCAAGATCGCGGAAAAGGACCGCTCTGCGCCGCGTCTTTTGCTCGCGTGCTTTGCAGGCCTTGCGGTGCTGTACCTCGTGGGTCTTCCCTATATCGCGCTGATCGTCAACGTCTACAAGGGCGGCAACGTGAGCGGGATGACGCTCGCCACGGCCTACATGCTGCCCTATCTTCCCGGCGACTGCCTCAAGATCGTCGTGAGTGTGATCCTCGCGCCTCGCATCCTGAAGGCCATGGAGCGCAATTCATAAAAAATTCATCAAAATGTTGCATTTGCAACTTCTATAAAGCCGGTAAAGTGTGGTAGACTAACGCCAGTGAAAGGCAAGCAAAACAATTCACATTTCAAGATAAACTTTATGGAGGTAGCAATTATGAAAAAGTGGCTTTGCAAGGTTTGCGGTTATATCTATGAAGGCCCCGAGGCTCCTGCGGAGTGCCCCGTGTGCCACGCCAAGAGCAATATGTTCGAAGAGGTCAAGGGTGAGCTCAAGCTCGCTGCCGAGCACGAGTTCGGCGTTTACGGCAAGACCGTGAAGAACAACCCCGACATCTCCGAAGAGGACAAGAAGTATATCTTTGACCAGCTGATGGCCAACTTCAACGGCGAGTGCAGCGAAGTCGGCATGTACCTCTGCATGGCGCGCGTTGCGCACCGCGAGGGCTATCCCGAGATCGGCCTGTATTGGGAGAAGGCCGCCTATGAAGAGGCGGAGCACGCCGCGAAGTTTGCCGAGATGCTCGGCTCCGACCTCGAGCCCAACATGAAGGCAAGCACGAAGGACAACCTCAAGTGGCGCGTCGACTGCGAGTTCGGCGCCACGAGCGGCAAGTTTGACCTCGCCCTGTGCGCGAAGAAGAACGGCCTCGACGCCATCCACGACACCGTGCACGAGATGGCACGCGACGAAGCCCGCCACGGCCGCGCCCTCAAGGGTCTGCTTGAAAGATATTTCAAGTAAGCCGAAACCGCAGCAATTCCGAGCTTATTGAGAGAGGAACAGGGAAACCTGTTCCTTCCTCTTTTTTTCGTGACCGCCGCCGCGCTGAGCGAAGAAGAGTCCCACCAAAACGGAGAGTAAAACAAATGAAGTCCAACAAAGTGCTTATGGAACAAAACAACGCAGGCTTTACGCTGGTGAATATGCTGATCGTGATCGCGGTCATCGCCATACTGAGCGTGGGCGCATACCCGGTATTCTCAACTCTGATCGAGAAAAGCTGGGAGGCGGCGGACATTTCCAGCGTGCGCTCGGCATTCGACCACGTTTCCGCGGAGGCGCTGATGGGGAATAAGACAGCCACCGTTACGGTCGATCTGAAGCAGAAGCAGGTGGATTGGCAGTCGATGGACCCTGTGAACATCCGCGGGATCATCCACTACAAGGGTGCGGGCGACACGGACAACTGGAAAGGCGTTGTGTCGCCGGGCGGAAGCTGCGTCGTTTCCTACGAGGAAGCCGTCGGCGTGGTGCTCACATGGAGCGGCGAAGCGGCTGCCAAGCCCCAATATCCGTTTGACACCAGTGTGAAGGACTATTTTTCGCTGCTCTACAACACCAAGTTCTGGAAGGACGGCAGCCTCAATACCGATAATTTTGAGTTTGATTCCCGCTGCCCGGGCTCAAAATACATCCCCTCTCTTGAGGAGGAGCTTGAAAAGCTGAACAACAGCCTCTTGCAGCAGGAAAACTGCACCTGGGCTTTTCTGGGAAATCCCAAGAAGGATCAGGAAAGCAAGCGCTATCTCTTCTGGACCTCTCTCAACACGAATGATGTCGGCAGCGACGTGAAAATCCCCGTGATCATTCAGACCGGTGACGGGAAATACTATGTTTCCCACACCACGACCGGAGAGCGGAAAAGCAAGGGCGGCAACTATATTGCGGTCTCGGAGCACCTCTACAACGACCAGCAGTACAAGGCAGTCTTGAAGGCGGGAGAAAAATGCGACTCCCTGACGGACGCCTATGTCGCATATTTGCTCGCGCTTGAGGAATACAAAAAGAGCGCCCTCGATTCAAACTGACCGGCCGTGCACCCAAAAGGAAAGGCGGATAAGAATGAACGTGATGATGACGGGACGGAGACGCTGCGCGCTCGCGCTTCTGCTTGCCGCCCTCGTACTGAGCGGCTGCGGCAAAAAGGACGCGCCCGACGCGCCCGAGCAGACGGCGCAGACGGCGGCGTACAGCAACCTCAGCGACGAAGCGTCTAAGGAGCTGCTTTCAGAGCTTTTCGCGGACGCGGGGATCGCAGCGGAGCACTCGGACAAATTCTTTGCCTGCCTTGACCAGTTCAACGGCAGCGTCAAAGCGGAATGGCTGACGGACGGCTTTGAAACGGCAGCCCCCACGGAGACAAAGTACGACCCCTATGAGATGCAGGAAATGTGGATGGAGCGGCAGGGGGACTTCCCCGGCTACAACTGCCGCATCACGGCGTATGAGCTCATGGGAGATCGCATCACCGCCGGCGAAGATCAGCCGGACACCAACGGGGAAGACTGGCTCTTCATGGACCTTGAAACGCTCAAGCGCGACCCGGACGCGCTCTGCGGAAAGAGCACGGCAGACTTCTGCGCCCTGTTCGCGCCGGTGGAGGCGGCGGACTCAACGGACTCTTCCGTGCAGGCGGAGACCCTGCGCAAGGGCTGGGCGGCGCGCGGCGTCACCTTCTCAGACGGCGGGTGCAGCATGATCTCCGTCGTCTTCCACGACCGTTTTTCCGAAACGGAGAATACGCTCTTCATCGGACACGTCGGCGTGCTCCTTCCCGCCGGGGACGATGGGCTTTATTTTGTCGAAAAGGTCGCCTTTCAGGAGCCGTACCGCCTGACGAAGTTTGAAAGCCGCGCCGCGCTCAAAAGCTATCTCATGGCAAAGTACGACACCGGCTGGGGACAGGATACGACGCCCCCGTTCCTCATGGAAAACGACGTCCTGATGGACGGAGAAGCAGCGCAGTAAACGCATGAAAACCGCAAACGCCCGCCATTGCCCCTCCGATGGGTGCGGTGGCGGGCGTTTTCCCGTCCGCGCTTTCCGGTATGCGCGCGCCGCGCGCCGCATACTCATAGGGGAGAAAAGGGGGACGGGGCATGAGGAAAAAGGGATGCTTGCTGCTCGCGGCGCTTGCGCTGCTGCTCGCGGGCTGCGGGGAAAAGACACAGAAGAGCGCGGAGGACTTGCAGGCGCGCTATGCGCAGATGCAGGGCTATGAGGCGATCGTGGAGACCGCCGTGCCGCGCGGGGACGAGACGCTGCACTATACGCTCTCGCTCGAACATTCAAATGGGGAGACGCGGGCGGCGGTGCTCGCGCCGGAGGAGCTCACGGGCGTCGGCGCGGTGCTTGAGGGCGACAAGCTGACGCTGACGTTCGACGATCTGGTGCTGGACGTGGGCACGCTCTCGCCGCGCGTTTCGGCGCTTTCCTGCGTGCCGCTCGTGCTGCAAAACTTCCCGAAAGTGTATCTCGACAGCTCGGGTGCGGAAACACTCGGGGACGTCGATACGCTGCGTGCCGATTTTTCGCTGACGCTCAGCGGCGAAACGCTCGCCTGCTCGCTCTGGCTCGACGCCTCCGGCGCGCCGGTGTACACCGAGATCGCGGAAAATGACAAAATTATTGCTGCGGCGGAGTTTACGAATTTTATTTTTGGTGATATACTATCGCCAGACGCAGCGCAATAGCGCGCGTCGAAACTGAAAGCAAAAGGGTGGAAGCGTCTATGGAAAACACGCTCAAGAGGACCTGGGCGGAGATCGACCTTGACCATCTGACCCATAATTTCGAGGTCATCCGCCGCCACGTCGGCGATAAGGTGAAGCTGCTCGGCGTCGTCAAGGCAGACGGCTATGGCCACGGTGCGGTGGAGATCGCCAAGCGGCTCGAGCAGCTCGGCGCGGGCTATCTCGCCGTGTCGAACATCGACGAATGCGAGGAGCTGCGCGACAGCGGCGTGACGCTGCCGATCTTAATGCTGGGCTTCACGCCCGCGGATCAGACGGCGCGCATTTTGCAGCTGCACATGACGCAGGCGGTGCAGAGCTACGACATCGCAAAGGAATTTTCCGACCGCGCCATCGCGCTGGGCGGGAAGATGACCGTGCACGTCAAGCTCGACACCGGCATGGGCCGCCTCGGCTTTTCGTGCGACGAGGCGCACTTTGACGCGAGTCTGCGCGACATTCTGCGTGTGCTCGAACTGCCGGGACTCGACATCGAGGGAGTGTTCACGCACTTCAGCGTGTCGGACGAGGACACGGAGGAGAGCGTCGAATTTACGAAATTGCAGCATGAGCGCTTCGCGCGCATGATCGAAAAGGTGGAGACGCAAAGCGGCTTCCGCTTCCAGCTCCACCACTGCTGCAATGCCGGCGGCATTGCAAGCTACCCCGAATGGGCGTGGGATATGGTTCGCTGCGGCATCATCCTCTACGGCTCGGGAGACTTGGCCGAAAAGATGGGCATGCAGCCCGTCATGTCGCTCAAAACGCGCGTGGCGACGATCAAGGACTTCGCTGCGGGCGAGCCCATCAGCTACGGGCGCACATACTTTACGCAGCGGCCCAGCCGCATTGCGGTCCTGCCCATCGGCTACGCCGACGGCCTGCACCGCGCGCTCTCGAATCAGATCGAAGTGCTCACGCCCTATGGCCGCGCCAAGCAGGTCGGGCGCATCTGCATGGATATGTGCATGATCGACGTGACCGACCTCCCGCAGGTGAAGTCCGGCGACGAGGTCGAGATCTTCGGCGAGCACATCCTCTGCGCGGACGACGCCGCGCTCTGCGATACCATCCCCTATGAGCTGATGTGCGCGGTCAGCAAGCGTGTGCCGCGCGTCTATCGCTTAAACGGCGTGTCCGTCGACAAGAATTTGCAGCCGCTTTAAGAAAAGCACGCGGCATCTGTCCTCAGCATACGATGGACTGGGGGCAGAAAGACGGGGAAAGTTGCGAGCCCCCGTATAAATTCCGCCCCCGCGTGGGAGAATGAAATTGGCCCCTGACAAAGGCAAGGGTACTTTCTTCCGCTCGGAGTGTGAATAGCTAAGTGGATATCAATGTGAAACGCGGCGATATTTATTACGCCGATCTCTCGCCCGTGGTCGGAAGCGAACAGGGCGGCGTGCGTCCGGTGCTCATCGTGCAGAACGACACCGGTAACCGCTACAGCCCCACGGTGATCGCGGCGGCCATCACCTCGCAGACGAACAAGGCGAAGCTGCCGACGCATATCGCGCTCTCCGCGCCGGACTACGGCCTGCCGCGCGACAGCGTGGTGCTGCTCGAGCAGATCCGCACGCTCGACAAGCGGCGCCTGCGCGAGCGCATGGGGCGCGTGGACGGCGAGCTGATGGAGCGCATCGACGCGGCCATCGCCGTGAGCTTCGGCCTGCAAAACACACAGTTGGTCTAACCCCTCCGGCGCGTACGGAAAGAGTGCGCGCCGGGGAGAAAATGAGGAATACAGCATGAAAAAGAGAAACAACGCCTTTGCCCGTCTGGTGGGACTGCTTTTGGTGAGCGCGACGGTGCTGACGCTGACCGTCGCCGCGACCGGCGGCGCGGGCACGAGCAGCGACCCGCTCGTGACGCTGAGCTACCTAAACGAAAAATTCCTGCCGCAGATCCTTTCCGAGGTGGACAAGAAGACCGCCTCGCGCGAACAGACGCTCTCAAGTAAGCTCACCGAGCAGGTGAAGAGCGAGACGCAGGCCTTCGAGCAGAAGTACGGCGCGTCGAGCGGAAACGCCTCCGGCGGCACGGCGGCGAGCTTTACGGTCGTGACGCTGAATCAAGGGCAGATCCTGTACATGGGCGTCGGCTGCGAGGCGATGCTGCGCACCGGCAGCGGCGTGTGCGTAGCGGCGAGCACTCCGGGCCTCATCGACGAGACGTCGGGCGCGGCGCTTGCGGGCGGCCTCGGTTTGCAAAAGAATCACCTTTACATGGCGACGGTCGACAGCCGCGGCGTGCAGGCGAGCGCGAACAGCACAAAGCTGCTCGTACGCGGCAATTACAGCGTGCAGTAAAATCCCTACATAAAGAAAAGAGCTTGTGCATAGAAATAGCACAGGCTCTTTATTTTGTGCCGACAGGAGGGGAGAGCGGTGGGGGACTGGAAAGCATTGCCGCGCGGCTCGTTTTTCCGTTCGGCGCGGCTCGACTGTGCACTCTCACTGTTATCCGGCGCGATGGTACGCGAGGAGAAAAGCGGAAAACTGTTGGCGCTGCCGTACAGCGAGAGCGCGCCGTTCCCGCTGCCGGAGCTCTTCTGCCTTGCCCACATCGGAACGGTCGACGGGAGAAAGTGTGTGATCTATCGCGTGAATGAGAAAAATTCGCCCATCCTGTGAAAAAATGCAAATTATGTCTACCATCCCGAAAGAAAGTGTGCTATACTCTCTCTGACTAAGATGAGAAAAGAGGTTCTGCACGATGAAATGTCCCTATTGCGGATACAAAGAGAGCAAGGTCATTGATTCCCGCCCTGCCGAAGAGGGCAGCAGCATCCGCCGCCGGCGCGAGTGCCTCTCGTGTGCCAAGCGCTTCACCACCTATGAGACGGTGGAGAGCCTGCCGATGGTCGTCATCAAAAAGGACGGCAGCCGCCAGAGCTTTGACAAGCGCAAGGTCTTGAACGGCATGATCCGCGCGTGCGAAAAGCGCCCCGTTCCCTTTGAGGTGCTCGAGCAGAAGGCGGACGAGATCGAGCAGACGCTGCAGAACTCTCTCGAGCGCGAGGTCAGCACCGAGTACATCGGCGAGCTCGTCATGGACAAGCTGCGCGCCGTGGACGAGGTGGCCTACGTGCGCTTTGCCTCGGTCTACCGCCAGTTCAAGGACATCGACACGTTTATGAAGGAACTCAACAAGCTGCTCGAGGGCAAGTGAGCTGATACAATCCCCTGAAAAATGGCGGTTTGTCCGTTAATTTTGACCTTGGGAAAATGAAAGAGTGCATTGGAAAAAATCCAATGCACTCTTCTTTTTTACCCCAAAACCGGCCCCAAAACCGGCCCCAAAATCTGCCCCAAACTCACCCCCAATATTGCCCCTGTACTGCCACAGCACCCTCAGAATTTTCCCAAAACCAGCACAAAATCTGTCCCCAAAACCGTATCAAAAGCCGGAAACGAGCTATTTGCGGCATGATAGCGGGGCAGTGATTGGCTGGGCGAGGGTGAGAGGGGATGACGGGGAGAGAGGGAGAAATGGGAGTGTTGGGAGAATGGGAAAGATAGGAAGTAGAAGAGTGGAGAATGATGTCCTACACCGGATAACACACGGTGTCAAAATCCCCGGACAAACGACGGTTTTTCGAGGGACAAGAACATAGTATTTCAGAATAATTCCCGTTTTTTTCGGAATAATGCGGAATTATTCTGAAAAAATGAGGAGGTGTGCGGCCTTTTAACCCAAAAATTCCAGTTAAATCGCCCCATTTTTTCGGATTAAATCGGTTTTTCAAATAAATAGCACCAGGACATCAGGATTTATTTGAAAAAATGGGACAGGTGTATTCTTGCTTACAAACAGAAATGCAAGGGAGTCAAACTATGAAAAAAGCAAAAAAGAGACAAAGAGAAATCCGGTTCCACAGCCCAAAGTGCGGCAGGCTGATTTGTGTCAACAGCTACGCGGAGCAGGCTTACGCAAACGTCTTGGAGGCGGATGAACAGGTTGAAGGCTTTGAGGAAAACTACTGCCTGAACACTGAACGGTTCCAGAATATCGACCCTGTCGGCATCCGATCTTCCTACTTCGACCAGGAATGGAAGACGGATTTCCTTGTCCATAAAAAGGACGGTTTCCATGCTGTACGGGAGCTTGTGAGAGGTGATGAGCTGACAAGGATCACTGTGCTGGAGCAGTTGGAGCTTTCCAGACGGTATTGGGAAGTGGAAGGCGTGTCCGACTGGAAAATCATATTGGTGGAGGGGGCAGTTGGTCATGTTTCTTGATGCAAATGGCGAACAGTTCCGCATTCTTAAACAGGAGCCACAGGGTGCATGGCTGATTTCTTTTGATGAACCAGGCCCTCCCCGCTTTGTCGTCCAGCAAGAGATTGATAGATACTGCCGCATACCCGCTCCTGACGGCTACATACAAGACCCGGAGGAAGGACGGACGGACGCTGAACGGATGCGTCTTGCCATGATACAGCCATTGCTTGATGAAGAATCCTGCATCATGGACAAAAGCGTTCGCTGCCGGATTGCGTCAGAATCGGCAAGAGCTTACGATACAAACAGCAGAAGAATTCTCCGTTTATACTATCAATATTTGGCTACGGGGGTCATCGTCAAAAATAAACCGCAGCTCCGGCGCCCAACCGAATATGCGGACATTTACAAATCGGCCATCAACACCTTTTATTACTCAGCAAAGAAACCGTCGCTGCGAGATACCTACGACTTGATGATCCACCAATGCTTTGTTACACCAGATGGCCATTTGAAGGAGAAACGGCCGACATGGTCTTCTTTCCGCCACTATTTTTATGAAAACGAGTTCCATCAGCGGAGCCAGAAAGTTATTTCCCGAGAGGGACTGACAAATTATCAGAGGACCGCCAGACCGCTTCTCGGCTCTGCGATGAACTGGAAAGAGCATATTGGCGCCTATCAGATGGACGCCACACTGGCAGATATCTACCTGGTATCCCGGCTTGACCGTACAAAGGTAGTAGGGCGGCCCTATGTGTATTTGGCAGTTGATACCGCAACGCAGCTCATTGCAGGGCTTTACGTGGGCTTTGATGGGGATGAGGAAGCGGTCATGGCCTGTTTATCCAATGCGGCAATGGACAAGGTGGAATACTGCCGTGGGTATGGGATTGAAATTGATGCAGCCGACTGGCCCAGCACAGGTCTCCCATCAGAGGTGATAACGGACCAGGGCCGGGATTTTATCGGAGGAAGGATGCAGGAACTCTGTATGCACCACGGTATTACCTGCGAGACACTGCCTCCATTCCGGCCGGACAGGAAGGGCCTTGTGGAGAAGATGTTTGACCTGATGCAAAATAGATATAAGCCCATTCTCAGGGGAAAGGGCATCATCGAAGAGGACGCACAGGAGCGGTGGGCAGTGGATTACAGAGCACAGGCATCTTTGGATTTGACACAGTTCACGGCTGTACTGATCCACTGCATCATCTATCTCAATGGGCGCAGGGTGTTGGATAACTACCAGATGACCCGGGAAATGCGGGAAAAGGATACCGCACCCACTGCAGCAGGACTGTGGCGGTATTATGCCAGTGCCGGCAAGTCTGGCCTCATGGAGATTAACGAGCAGGAGATTTACTGCATGAGCCTTCCACGGAAGATTGGAAAACTGACACGCAAAGGAATCGCCCATAATCATTTTACCTACATCAACCGCAATTTTATGACTTCAGAGATGGGCCAGCGGTACATTGGACAAAAAGTGTCCTTTGCCTATGACGGACAGAATGTGCAGCGTGTTTATATGATTTTCGATGATGGCTATATCCCGTTTGAACTGGCACCACAGTTTTCCATTTACGGCGGTACTGCAAAAGCAGAGAGTGAACTGTACTGGAGGGAAGACAGGCAACACAAGAATGACTACAAAAGGCTTGAGGAAGAAGGCCGGGTAGAATTGCTAAAACAACTGTCAGCCATCAAAGAAGGGGGTACATCGGAGGTAAGGGAGCATCAGTGTGGTGCTACCATCAAAGAGAACCGAATGAAGGAGAGGGACCGGCGAAAATGAAATATAGCAATGAACAAATGGTAGATGCGGTCTATACACCGAACCAACTGAGCGGCGAGTTCGGCAATCCGTTTCTGGAAGCGATGCCTGAAATGCTGGCAAAGGATGTTCTGTTTGAGCGGTTGAGCAGCTATCCACAACAGCCATTCAACAACCGGCCGGTTCCAATAACAGACAGACGCCGCAGCCTTAATGCACTGTCGTCTGCTTTTATCCCGCTGGATTATATGAATGTAATATACAATACACTTTTCTGCGCCATTGAGAGTACCTACAATACCAGTACGACCATTGACTCCATCCGGCGAATTCATGCAATCCATCAAGGACACGATGCACTGCTGCTGGATACACCAGCGGCCATATCCTCAGACAGCGGCTCTATTCTTGGCGTACCAGGCATTGGAAAATCATCAACAATACGCCGCTGTCTGTGCCAGATACCACAGGTCATCCAGCACACGGAGTATCGTGGGCAGAAACTGTATTGCAAACAAATCACCTATCTGGTAGTGGAATGCCCAAGCGACTGTTCCGTGAAAACCCTGGCGCTGAACATCATCGAGGCCATTGACCGAGCCATTGGCAGTTCCTATTGTGAGTTAAGCGGGAAAATGACCCACCTGCCCAGTACATCAGCGTTGGCTACGAGAGTAAAAATTTTGTGTCTGACCCATCACATCGGCCTGATTGTCATTGACGAAATTCAAAATGCCATCCTGACCGCATCACGCACGAACCAGGACAGACCGCTGATCAAGTTCCTGGTGGAATTGTCAAACGAGGCATGCACCAGTATCTACTTCGTTGGAACGCCGTCCGCAGAAGATCTCTTTCTCTCCCAAGAACATTTGAAAAGGAGAACACGAGGTCTTAGGCTTCTTCCCATGCGACCGGATGCTGTCTATCGCCGGTTCCTGCACACGCTTTGGCAGTTTCAGTACACACCAGAAAAAGCGGCGTTTTCAGACGGCCTCATCAATCTGATCTACGACCTCTCCGGTGGTATCCCAGCATATATCCTTAAGATTTTTCATGAAGCGCAAGTACAGGCATTGCAGACAGGGACACCCAAACTTGACAATAAAATGGTTCGGCAGGCGGTGGAAATGCTCAATATTACTGTTCCGAAGACCTATGCAAAAGGGACATACCTTTCTGACTTCTCTATCTGTGATGCAGAGCAGATAGAGACGGAAATGCGGACTGAACCCATAGCACCTCCGAAAGAAATTGAGCAGGTGCGTAGGTGCTATGCCAATCCCAGAGGACGACCCAAAAGCAAACGCAGCAGCAGGGACATTCTCACACTTGTAAATCCGGGACAGGAAACCGAGGTGGCGAAAAGTATTCTGCAACAGGCAGAGCTCTTGGAGGTATTCACCTGTGATTAGCTTTTTTCCTACACCATATCCAAATGAACTTTGGTACAGCGTAATCGCCAGATACCATAAGCATTGCGGGACGCTTTCCTGGCAGGCTACAATCGAGCATTTATTTCAAGGTGCGAAAAGTGCCAATGTGGGCAGTTTTTTTCCCAATGAAACAATACATCAGGTTTTGTCTCAACTGCCACCTGGTTTTCTGAGCCCAAGGGATATTGCCATCAACAACACACTTTTGCCTTTTTTAATGCGCTTCCAGTCGGCAGAAAAAAAGAAAACCCATTTGCAGGAATTCCGGGACGGTAAGGATATGCAGCCAAGATACCTGAGAGCAACAAGAAAAATAAAACCACGCTCTTTGCGGTACTGCCCACTCTGCTGCCGGGCAGATATTCAGACATTTGGAGAAGCGTATTGGCACAGGGAACATCAGATAGGACTCATGCCATTGTGTCCGCACCACTACTGCCGGCTACAGGATGAATTCATCCCAAACACCAGACCGCTTGGCGCTCAATATCTTCCCCTGGACGGAAAAGAACGTGAGAAGCCGGACTATGTTGCAATCGACTATGAAGCAGAATTGACGGATACGCTTTATGCTTATCTTGTATTGCCGTTTGAAGACAGCCCAAATCCTGAAACGGACAATTTGGCACGAGCCATGGAGAATGCCGGACTGCTGAATGAGGATAGTATCCGCAAGCAGGCATTTGACACAGAACGCCTGTATGCTGCTCTTGTCGAGAAGTATGGTACGGATATTGTGAACCATTATTTCGGCGACCATATCACCAAAGCCCACGCACTTCGCCAGCGGCATTATCTGATCTACTCCGCAGAAGAATATGCGCTGCTGACGGTGATGCTGGGACAGAAGCCGGATGTCATCTTTTCTAATGTGCAAATATCGCTCAAGTTGGAGGAAAGGATGCGGGAACTGGCTGACTCCCACATCCTCTATAACAAAGCCAGTGCTGCAAAAAAGCTTGGCATCAAGACAGACAGATTGCTTCCATATGCAAAACGATTTGGAATTGAACCTTTTTGGCCCCAATCCGGTGTGAAGAAAGAAAAAAGTGATGTGAAGACCTATGCTGTCACGCTGAATCTGACACCAAACGAACTGAAAGATTTGGACGCATTTATTGAAGAAAAGGGAATGGGTGCTTATTCCCATGCGCTGCGTTTTTTCTTTGAGACAGGGATGCGCAGTTGGAAAGAGACACACAAATAGACCGGATGAACAAAGTTACATATGGCCGTTGTCCCTGCCGATACCACCCATAACAAATCGCCCCCACAGGCGCCTCGCTTTTGAGGCACTTGCGGGGGCGATATTTTTTGCTTTTCATCAGAAGAGGAGAGAGATTTCAGTCACACTCTTAATAAAGGTGACAGACAGTGACAGTTGTTTCTAAACTTTTTCTATAAAGCTTTTCAATTATTTTCAATATGAAAAAAGGTTGGTTTTAACCGTCACCGTCCGTCACTTCCATTGCCTTTATCACAAAATGAGCAGATTTACCACTTAACTCCATAATGAAGGCAAAATTAAAAGCATTAAAAAAGTTTGATTTTTTTCAAAAATCTCCGCCCAAAAATAAAAAATATGTCATTTCAGAAGTGAGAGGTAAATTTACCCTCAAAAAATCAGATGCAGAAAGACGAGTGGCTTGAGCAAGAACATCTGACTTGTTGTTTACAATCAGTGCTGCTGTAAGGATTTTCACTCAAAGTCTGCACAATACAAGATGATGAAGGAGGAATTCATAGTGAACAGCCCCAGTCAGTATTCCCCAGCGGAAATGGTAGCATCGACGATGCTGACGCGGTATTACTGTGCCGCTTGCCTGGATTTGATAGACAAGATCATTGCCAAGTTGCCTCCTGAAGTGGCGTTTCCACAGGCGTTCGCATCGCAAGATGCAGCACCCCCATCGCCCCCATCGGCACCGCCTGTGGCATCAGCATCTCCCCCAGCATCTGCTCCTGCACCTGCGCCCACACCGCCTCCCGCACCACCCCTTGTTCCTGCACCCACGCCCCAGCAGCTGGCAGCGAAATTGGTGGACCCTCTCCCTGATACGGAGCCTGCCACACCCCTGGATTTTCGGGATGTAAGGCATCGCATCACCCTGGTAGCGCAAGCTGGCCATGCGGAAGAAATCAAATTTCTACTCAACCAGTTCGGTGCTTCACGGTTGAGTGACATTGATCCATCTTCTTACCAGGCCATACTTGAGGCTGCCGAAGCACTCTTGCATGAGAAGGAGGGTGGAAACAATGGCAATGACTAAATCCGTGTTCCCACCCTCTATTTCGGAGAGGCTCATCCACTGTCCTGGTTCGAGAAGAATTTGCGCAGGATTTGATGTCATGGTATCCGATGACTGCGGAGAATTTCTCTGTGGTGACAGGGCTGATAAAGAGCTGCAAGAGGGTGTTGAGTGTCATATGCTCGCAGCATATAAGCTCAAAAAAGCGCTCAATCAAGACGTGGCTTCCCTTATCGGAAGCTTGTCTCACTACAGCGCAGTGATGGAAACCGCCGCTGAAGTTTTCTGCAATATCGTCATGACCCGAGTCAGAGAGCTTTGGGATGGTGGTCTTCATCCTACTGTCTATATCGAACAGCGTGTTGATGCTTCCGCTCTGGGAGGACAAGGATGTGTCGGAATTTCAGACTGCCTTGTGGTCACTGAACGCACAGTGGATGTGTTCGACATGAAATATGGGCGGGGTGTATTGGTCTCAGCCGAGGAGAATCTCCAGCTCATGTGCTATGCCCTTGGAGCAATGTGCTTGTGCTGCGACTGCAATCAGATTGCGGAAATACGAATGAGCATCGTGCAGCCCAGGCGTAAGAATATTAGTACCTGCATCATGAACCCAGTCGACCTTCTTCAGTGGGCCAATGTCGTTCTTGCTCCTGCTATCCGGCTCATACATGAAGGAAAAGGTGAGTTTCATGCAGGACCCCATTGCCAATTCTGCCCCGCCAAGGCAATCTGCCGCAAGCGTGCCGAGAGTAATTCAGAACTTGCTGAGTTTATGTACAAGCTCTCTGCTTCTGATGATGGCTCAGCAAAGCCTGAGATACTTTCGAACGACGATGTAGCCTTCATTCTTTCCCGGATGGGTGAGTTGGCCACATGGCTTAACGATTTGAAGACATGGGCAACGCAGCAGGCTATTTCCGGTGTGCACTTTCCAGGCTTCAAGCTGGTCCACAGCCGTGTGAGCCCGCGAAAGTTCACTGACGAGGCGGCTGTGGCTCAAGCGGTGCGTGATGCAGGCTACGAGCCTTTTAAGCAAGTACTGCGAACTCCAACGGAGTTCAAGCAACTTCTTGGCGAGGAAGTATATGGAAACTTGCTTGCCCGTTACATTGACGCATCGAAAAGCACGAAGTTGCTTGTTCCAGAAAGTAATCCACGGCCTGCCATCCGCAAGGCTGCAGATGAGTTCAATTTAATTAAGGAGGACAACTATAATGTATCCACAGAACGGTTTGGCGGGGAATAATGCCCCGTCCATGAATGGCATCCCTGCGGGGAGCGCCTTCGGCCCCATGAGTGACAGCCCCTTTGGGGGCACTGTTGCTCCCATGACTGGCAGCCCGGTCGCTGGTGTCCCGCACATTCCGGCGACACAAGGTGATGACCCTTCCCGGGTCATCACCAGCTCACTTGTTCGCCTCAGCTATGCGCACCTCTGGGAGCCAAAGTCGGTTGGCGGCGGCACCCCGAAGTACGGCGTTTCGCTCATCATTCCCAAGTCCGACATCAGCACATTGGAGGCCATTCGTTCGACGGTCCAATTTGCGTATGAGAAGGGAGCGGAAAAGCTAAAGGGCAACGGTTCCACTGTTCCGCCCCTGAGTGCTATCAAAGTTCCGCTTCGGGACGGGGATACTGATCGGCCGCAGGACCCTGCGTATGCTGGTGCGTTCTTCGTGAACGCCCACTCCATTGATGCACCTGACATTGTGGACATTCACTGCCACCAGATCACGAACCGCTCTGAGGTCTATAGCGGCTGCTACGCCCGTGTGAGCATTACATTCTATGCCTACAACGTCCACGGAAACCGCGGCATCGGATGCGCTCTGAACAATGTTCAGAAAATTGCTGACGGCGCACCACTTGGCGGCGGCAGACCTCGGGCAGAGAGCGATTTCTCAACCGCTCCCGCCAGCAGCAACGGCAGCTACGATTTCTTAGGATAAGAGAAGTCGTATATCAAAAAAGAGTGGCAGGCTTTAAGCTGTGCCACTCTTTTTATGAGTATGGACTTCAAATCTGACGGATTCAAATTTTTTCAAAATAATTTGAAATTTCCCGCCCATTTTAAGAAGTTTTGTCATTTCAGAATTAGAGCGGTAAGACTGCTCGAATAACAATCCTTATAGGAGGAATTTCAAATGTTTTGCTCTAACGATGAGAAGAAGCAGATGCTCGATGCAATTAGCCAGGTGAAAATTGCCACTCGTCATCTGACATCCATGGAAGAGAGCCTCTCTGCCATTCTGAACGCTGCTCTCCCTGTGACACCTGATTCATTTGCCTCCAAAGCAACAGCACCCACTGATGAAAGTGTTTCCCCGCAAGAGCGCACAGCACCAATGACGTATGAAAAGAGCCCTGAGCTTTTGCGGTGCTGCGGTGGAAACGAGCATTGCACGGAAGTCAGAAAGACTACATTTGCGAGTCTCATTCCTGCTCCCATTGGCACGGCTATAGATGCCATCTTTGAAAAAGAGAAATGGGAGCTTCAAGAGTGGCACAAATGTGATGGAATTTACTACCAGGTCTATTTTGGCACAGGTGTACAAGTGGATAATTACTATGAGTATGGTTTTCCTTACTTGTACGACATTCACCAACTCACGGATTTCGCATGGAATTTCTATCGTTTCCGTGTGTGCAACCAGAATCGTGAGGTGCAGCAATGAACCAGCGGCAATTCAAGCTCTGCTACGCCAATTGTGCAGGCAATGCTTCCAATTGCCTATACCCACATGAAGTGGTCGTTGCCGATGAGGAAGCGCTGAAGCAGGCTGTGAGCCACGATTATGTTGCCGCATCTTACGCAGGCGACTATCGCAGCAATGCCAACTTTATCAGCTCGGATTGTGTGATACTCGATGTTGATAACGAACATTCTGACGATCCGAAAGACTGGGTTGAGCCGCTAGATCTGGCGTTGGCTTTCCCTGATGTGTGCTTCGCAGTCCATTATAGCCGCAACCACATGAAAGAGAAAAATGGTAAGGCAGCACGTCCAAGATTCCACGTTTTGTTCCCTATTGACCCGGTGACCGATGCTGGACACTACTGCGACTTGAAGCGGCTTGCCTGCGAGGTGTTCCCGTTTTTTGATAGCAACGCCTTGGATGCAGGTCGATTTTTCTTCGGGACCCCGAACCCAGAAGCCGAGTTTTTTTATGGCTCCAAGAATCTGACGGAATATTTTGCAGCGAGGGATATGGGTGAAGCTGTGGACAGCGGCACGAACCTTTGCTCCAGCATTGATGACTGCGATGTAGATGGTGATGACGTTGATGCAGATGATGGCGACGCTGATGCGGATACCGTCCCGCAAGGCCAGCGTAACACTTACATGAGTCAATATGCTGCCCGCATATTGGTCCGTCTCGGTGACACAGAGGAGGCATATCGGCAATACCTGCGGGAAGCCAAGAAGTGCAGTCCGCCGCTGAGCGATACAGAACTTCAGACCATTTGGGATAGTGCCCGGCGTTTCTTCTACACAAGAGTTGTGACACAGCCCGGGTATATCTCTCCCGCACAGTTCAGCCAGCAGGCATCCGCACCGCTCCCCATGTCGAGTCCTCCGCCCGGTTTGCCGCCTTCCACACCGCCAAGCGGGGCTACAAACTCAGCACCGGATTTGCTTTTGTGTCCCAGTGACTTTACGGATGTGGGCCAAGCGCAGGTTTTGGCCCATGAATATGGTGGACGGTTGTGCTTTACGGAGGCCACCGGATGGCTCAAGTTCAATGGAATTTACTGGGAAGCGTCAGACACGAAGGCGCAGGGCGTTGCACAAATGCTTACTGCGAGACAGCTTCAAGAGGCTGAGGCGGAACTGGTTCGGTGCCAACAAGAACTTGAGAAAAATGGCGCATGGAAACTTCTTGAGCTCAACGGAGCCAAAAAGGCCGTTGCGACATTCACCTCCGACCAGAAGATGGCGTACGAACGATATTTGCACGCACAGGACTACGAGAAGCACGCCAAGAAGAGTCGGGATACAAGGAATATTTCCGCAGCGCTGAAAGAAGCTCGTCCGATGTTGTGTATCAGTGCCGACGATCTTGACGCCAATCCGTACCTCCTGAACACACCGGAAGCGACATATGATTTGCGGACAGGAGTCGCACAGGAGCATCGTGCAGAAGACTACATTACCAAGTGCGCAACCGTGTCCCCCTCTGATGACGGAATCGATTACTGGCTCGACACCGTAGACACCTTCTTTTGCGGAGATCAGGCGCTCATCGACTATATTCAAGAAGTCGTTGGCCTGGCGGCTATTGGCAAGGTTTTCGTGGAAACTCTTGTCATTGCCTACGGCGAGGGTCGTAACGGGAAGAGTACGTTCTGGAATACGATTGCCCACATTCTGGGATCGTACTCCGGCAATCTGTCAGCAGAGACGTTGATGGTGGGTAAAACCAATGCTCAACCTGAAATGGCAGAGCTAAAAGGTTCCAGATTGGTGATTGCGTCTGAACTTGAGGAAGGAATGAGACTCAACACCGCCCGGGTCAAACAGCTTTGCTCGACAGATAAGATATTTGCGGCAAAGAAGTACCATCAGCCTTTTTCGTTCACACCAAGCCACACCACGGTTCTGTATACCAACCATCTGCCGAAAGTTGGTGCTATTGATGCAGGCACGTGGCGCCGGCTGCAAGTCATCCCATTCAACGCCTGTATCGAGCCAAGTTCCGATGTGAAAAACTACGGAGACTGGCTGTTTGAAAATGCGGGTGGAGCAATTCTCGCATGGATTATTACAGGTGCGCAGCGTGTCATTGCCAACAGCTTCAAGCTCATTCAGCCGCCCGTGGTAAAGATCGCAATTCAGCAGTATAAGAGCAACAACAACTGGCTGGCCAGTTTTTTGGAGGAATGCTGCTTGATTGATCCGTCTTTCCAAGAACAGTCTGGCCAACTTTATCCAGGCTACCGATATTATTGTTCGGTAATTGGAGAATATGCTCGAAACAGGCAGGACTTCTACGCAGCGCTTGAGTCTGAGAATTTTTTCCGAAAACGGACCAACAAAGGTACTATTATCAACGGTCTGCGTCTGAAAGAGGAGTATAAGTACAGATAATTAATGCAAACCGTCTCAGGTTATATCTCTCCGCTGAGCCCCTGAGCCGGTTGCATCCATGGAGAGTAAAAGGTGTGAGTTGGCTCATATGCCTGTTCAACTCATATGAGCCAACTCACGCTACCAAGCAACAACGTATATACGCATCTTGAAGATGTAATTATTTTACTGGAGGAATTTTTTATGAAGACCATTAAGAAGGTTGTGAACGGTCTGCTGTACAGCACCGAGAATGCCAAGAAGATTGGCGAGTACGCCGAGGTTGACCGGTCTGATTTCCTGGAGTGCATTCTGTTTCTGGCACCCAATGGGCATTATTTCCTTGTGAAAAGCTACGGATGCTTTAACGAAGACGACCCCCATCTGATTGATTTCGAGCATTCCGAGCTGAATGCCCTCTCGAAGGAAGAGGCCCATCTGTGGGCGACGGAACACAGCGTTGAAGCCTTGGCTTTTCTTGAAGAGAATGGAATCCATGCAGGCTTCCAGGAGTCCATCCTGCTGACAGACTTCCGTCAGGGCACGCCTGGAAACCGCTACGTTCACCACGTCGTGTTCAAGGCGTCAGATGGCTCTGGATACATCATCGCATCCAATTGCAATAAATACAAGAGCTTGTACCCGTTCAGCCAGACCCTGTGTGTCAGCGGCTATGATGGCGTCGAGGACTTCTGCGAAGACCTGTATCTGTACTATATGTGTGAAGAAGAAGCCAAGCGGTGGGCCGAAAAGGAACTGCCTGCTGATAACTACATCGAGTGCTTTGGCCTCATTCCGGAGGCGTAAAGAGCATCACGTTTTGCACTGTTCTGCATGTAACGGTTTTTATGGCATTAAGCACCTGACCCTTGAACTAGGTGCCTTTTCAAAGCTTATTTTTTCTTTGTATGCCCCAATGCGTGACAGACTTATATTCCAAAGGCTAAATTGGAGTGGGGTGGTATAGAGATAAAAGGAAGAAGAGCGAAGAAACTTATCAATGAGGGTAAGTTCCTTCGCTCTTTTCAGGCACCACTTTGTAAGAATTTTTTATGTGAATAAACGATGCTCTTTAGCATAATCTTGAGCGAGCTGTCTAACCTTGACGACTGCGTCAGAAATTGTTCTCTTTGGAATTCCGGTTGCTCTTGCAATTTCAGATTGCGTATAATTTTGATAGAGCATTTGGAAAATAAGACCGTATTTGGGGTTGACCTCTGTTAAGTATGCGATAATCTCTTCACGAAGTTGTTTATATGCAATAATGGTCTCAGGTGAGTCATCTGCAACCGGATCAATGGCATCTTCCTCAAGCTGTGAGAGAGAAATAGTATGATACTGGAGACCATATTCTAAATTATTTTCGCAGTTTTCGCATTTATTAAGCACCTTTTGAATTTCTCCATCAGGAGTTTTGACCGAACGATACTGAGGACAGCGAACAGGCTTTCCGTTTTTCCCTGAAACAGTACAACGAAAACTTCTCGTATCTCGGGCTGCCTCAGCCCATTCGAACCGCATATAAGCATAATATTGCTCTTCGGTTGCGTCAACCATGACCACTCGACGCTTCCGGTTTCCTATAATCGCCCAGGTGATGCGCTCTCCGTCAATGCAGAAATCTCGAATTGTTTCATTGGTAACTGCCATCGGGATTTGATACTTCTTCGATTCGGATTTACTATGCTGCTGGGACTGTGTTTGAATGCTCTTCATTCCCAATATCATCCGGGAGACCAGCGAAGGTCTCAACCAAATTCCTATTCAGGACATCCTGTTTCAGCGCCGCGAAGTGGAGTGCATCGGTGAGATTACCGAAGACTCCGTAGCGGCGCTGATTATACAGCTTCGGTATCTGCATCGTGAGGCGCCGGAGCAGGAAATCACTATGTATATCAACAGCCCCGGCGGGGAGGTGTCCAGCGGCCTTGCCCTGTACGATGTGATGAAAGCCATCCAATGCCCCATCCGGACCGTCTGCGTTGGGACTGCCGCGAGTATGGCGGCGATCCTGTTCCTGTCCGGGGATAAGCGGGATATGCTTGCCCATTCCAAGGTCATGATCCACGACCCATTGATACCAGGCGGCATCGGCGGCAGTGCCCTGAAGGTGGACGCCGTTGCCCGAAACCTGATGCAGACCCGCCAGACCATTGCCAACATCATTTCCAGGCACACCGGAAAGAGCCTGGAAGATGTGCTTGCCAAGACCGCCTCCGACAGCTACTTTGACGCAGAGCAGGCCGTGAAATGGGGGCTGGCGGACAGGATCATCCATGAGCTGTGAGGGAGGAAAGCAATGTCATACAGAATTCTATGCAAAGACCACTCTATGGACAATGACACCTGGCGAACGGGCCTGAACAACAACGACGCCATCATCGGCCCCAGCGGCTCCGGCAAAACCCGGGGATATGTCCTTCCGAACATACTCCAATGCAACGAGAGCGTGATTGCCACCAGCAGCAAGGGTGAGCTTCGTCGGGCAGCAGGAAAGGCACTCACGGCAAACGGCTATCAGGTCATTGAGATCGACTTTTCCGACTGCCAGAACTCCCCGTGCGGATATAACCCTCTCCTGTATGTGCGCCGTGACAAAAAGCGGGACTGCTACAACGAGCAGGATATTCTTCAAATCGCCGCCGCACTGTCCCCGGTCCACACCAAGCATGACCCCTTCTGGGAACAGTCTGCACGGATTGCTCTGGCGGCGATGATCAGCTACACGCTGGAGTACCTTCCATATAAAGAACACCACCTCGGCAGTGTGGTCCGGCTTCTGCGGGAAATGGGCACCGGCAACTTTGACCGGCTGTTTGCGGAAGTCTGCGAGTTTGCGCCCGACAGCTTTACGGCAGTCCAGTATCAGATGCTCCGCAATGTCCAGGGCTCTCCCCGAACCTACGCCAGCATTCAGGGCTTCATTGCCGAAAAGCTGGCACCGTATGCCTTTTATGGAGCGCAGAAGCTGTTCACCAACCCGCAGCAGATCTATTTCCAGAACCTCGCCAACCGAAAGACCGCTGTGTTCCTGAATGTCAGTGACACGGACCGTTCCATGGACGCACTGGTATCGCTGTTTTATACGCAGTCCCTCCATACGCTCTGCCAGTATGCCGACCGCTGCCCCGGGAACCGGCTGCGCATCCCTGTCCGGCTCATCATGGATGACTTTGCCGCCACCTCCGCAGGGTGTATCCCGGATTTCGACCAAATCAGCTCCGTTATCCGCTCCCGGGAAATCAGCGTCAGTATCATCCTGCAAAGCCTGTCTCAGCTGGAGGCGACCTATGGGCACAGCAGAGCCATCACGATTTTGAACAACTGCGATAATCTTCTGTACCTTGGCGGGCAGGATGTGGAAACGGCCAGATATATATCCGTCAAGGCGAACAAAAGCGTACACACCATTCTGAACATGCCCCTTGACCACGCATGGCTGTTTACAAGAGGCAGCCAGCCGCAGGAGGTGGAGAAATACCGTCTGGAAAGCCACCCCTTGTACCAGGCGGAGAAGCGCGGGTGCGGGCCGGAGCCGGCCGAAGAGCATGAGGCGTGACCCATCAAAAAGAGTGTAAAAAAAGCAGTGACGGTCGGTGACGGTCAAATACCAACTTTTTCTATACAACGAAAATAAAAAATCAGTATAGAAAAAAGTTAGGAAACAACCGTCACTGACCGTCACGCCGGACCAAGGAGGAATATCAGATGAAAACCGAAACCGAAAACCTGCCCGCAGAGGGACAGAGGAGCCTGAACGGAAAGCCTGTGCTGACGGAGGACACCTTCGACTACGCAACGGCGAGGGTGGGCGATTATGTGGAGCAGGCCGTGGTGGACAATGCCATGAACTGTCTGCCGCCCGCCTGTATGACCAGCCATTGTGCCCAGATGGGGGAACCCTACGCCCACAGGGAAGACCCCGAGACTGGAAAATGGCGCCCCACATTTGCCACATTCAAGCGTGTCACCGACGCCCCGGATGGCATCTGGCAGTATTGCGGGCATTGCTTCCGTGGCGAGAATGTGGAGCGAGGCAGAGTTCCTGCCGCATTGCCGGAGCGGTGTTACAGCACCCTGCTGGATACCGGCAGAGTCGTCATCCTCAAACGGGGAGAGACCGGCTATTACAGGACCGACATTCCCTTCACCAGCAGAGAGGAGGCCAAGGCTCTGGTGGAGAATACAACCGCAGGCTGGGTGTCACGAAGGCGCAGGCAGCGGCCATGTCCGCAGGCTCCATGTTTGGCTTTCATGTTCCCGCTGCGGACCCCGCCAACTATGACGAAGACGGACAGCCCATCAAACCGACCAGGAGGAGATAACGCATGAACAGCAGAGAAATGACCATCTGGATTGATGAGCGCTGGTATGACGCTCTGAGTAAGCACCTGAAGGATGAGACGCTGGAGGAGCACCTGGAGGATGTTATCGACGAGATGTGCAACCAGCTCCCGGAACATGAATACAAACGCATCAGCGCAGAAATCTGGCAGGAAAAACAGCGGGAGAAGCAGGAACGTGAAGCTGCCCGGCGCATTGCGGTATTCCATGTGACAGAGGACAATAGCTCCGCATACTTTCTCACGGAGGAACATGTGGGTATATCTGATTCCAAGTACTGAGACAGTTCTTAAAACGGAGATTAAGACAGAATGTTGTTGCTTTTTTGAGACCTCTGTAACATAATTAATTTATAAAATGCGCCATATGAGTGAGCGCCACGCTACTATATACAGAGAGAACAGGTGTGGATTATGCAAATTTTTGATTTCTCTATGGAAACCGATCAGAACACGCTGCGTGAGATGTTTATGGAGCATTTCGGACGACAGAATATCGTTCCGTTCTTTGGCTCTGGGTTTACGCGCAACTGTCCAGCGATACGAGGGGAGGTGCCGTCTGTTAATGATTTAAAGGCGGAGTTGATTGACATCATCGCTGGGATAGAAAACTATTCAGAAGATGACCGAGCTGAGCTTGGAAAAATGAAACTATCCGAGCTTGCGGATATTTTTTGGCCCTTGCTGGAACAAGAAGAGACGCCACAGACGTATCGTGACCGATTTAATGCTTACATTGAGAATCACTTCTGTGGAGTGCATGATCTCCCGGTGGAAAATCGAGAGCTAATCAATTGCCGCTGGAGGTATCTGTATACTTTGAACTACGATGACGCCATTGAGCGGTCATCCAATGGATTCAGGGTTATTGTTCCGTATTCCAAGCAAAACCAGCCGTGGCTGGCGCAGAAACGCTGCCTATACAAAATTCATGGGGACGCTGCAATGTTCTTGGATACTGGTGAAAACAAATACTGTATTCTAAGCGCGCAGCAATACCTACAGGCAATGAATGATCGAGAAAATCAGGCGATGCGCAAAAATCTTGAAGCGGATTTTTCCTCTAACAATCTCATCTTCTTTGGGTGCAGTTTGCTAGACGAGTTAGATATATTGTTTGCTGCAGGCACAAAATTTGTACAGGAAAAAAGGCAGAACAAGGATACACGCAGTTACTATGTCCGCTATGTAGACGACAAAACTGCTCCCCTCACGCCAGTCCAGAAGGAGAGATTTAAGAATTTTGCGATCACCGATATCATTGATGTGAAAGCGGAAGATATGCTGGCTTTCTATTCTTTCCTCGTAGAAATATCAAATGAAGCGGGGAAGTTGCAGAAAGCAGACAGCCTTAGTGAGTTCACGGATTTCCAATTTCTTTGGCAGGAACCAACCAATCGGGAAAATGTTGAATATCTTTTTTATTCTTCACGTATTCGGCCAAAAGCGGAAACGAACCAATTTGTTTTACCCAGTTTCTTCATTCGACGGGATGTAGCTCAACAAATGATAGATGCCATCAATACCTCCAATGGGCATTTACATATTCTCCGGGGCAGCCGACTCAGTGGGAAAACCTATGTTTTAGTTGACTTGCTGAAAGAGTTCCAATCGAAGAAGACTTATTATTTTCCGAGCAACAAGCAGATTTCCGACCAGTGCTTCGAACGACTACTTTTGTTGAAAAATGTAATACTTATATTCGATGAGCATAGTCTCACCAGTGACCAGATTAGAGAAATTACCTCTCAATATCGAGAAATAATTCAAAACAACGCAATCCAGATTGTGACGGCAGTGGATCGCTCTATTGGCACGTTTACCAGACACTACTTCGATCGTTTTCCAGATATGGAAGGATTCGTTAAAATATACCTGCTCCCTTCTGAACTGAATGAGGACGAGATAAAGCATTTTAATGCGGAATTTGGAAAACTTGGTCTTCGGGATTATGAATGTGGGTGGAGTCTACTGGATTTCATGCTGAAGATAGATGATGATTCAACCCAAAAACACAGGTCAGAACTTCCGAATATTAATATTATTCGGAACTTAGAGACTCTGAAGGCACTTATACTTTTTACAAATCAGGAGTCAATTCCTGTGTCCCAAGGGAACGAAATGAATATCACAGAGACATTGTATAGCCTTTGTAAAACGGCTGAAATCGCTGTCCAGAAAGATTATTTATCAGAAGCGGAACTGGCGCCGAGTGTCCATGACAGTTTTCGATTTGTGGCCAACTCCAAGTACTGGGTGTATAAATGCCTTTCGACTTATGCGAAGGATCAGGCTCATTATGACACCATTGCGAATGCATATTACGAAATTGTGAGCACAATACAACATCAATTTGATGGTAGATTTGGGCAGAGTTACTATCAGGCTGTTAAGCCGTACTACTTTTTTGACACAATCCAATTCACCTTTTTTACCGATCCACAGCAGGCTGGTTCACTGTTTTTACCCGATGTAATCTATAAAAAGCTGTTACCTCTCTTCAAGGATGATTTCCAGTTCCTTCATCAAAAGGCGAAGTGCCTCCTTTGGAACTCGAAGCGTAAGAAAAATACAGGAGAGCGGGCGTTGATGCTCAACGAAGCACTCCAGCAGGTTACTCGAGCGAGTAGCCTTGCCGAAAAACGAACTCCCGTCAACTTGGAGTATACTCTCTATCACATGAAAGTAACAAAAACCCTAATCTTGGTGAATAACTGGCGATACTGTCGAATGCTGTTCAACGAGGTTGAGCTGTCAGAACAACTGTCCTCTCTGCTCAAAACCTTTTATGAAATGGAACAGCAGATGCTGAAGTGGGGGAGCGACTCAGAACTGGACGAACGAGAAATGCAGGATATCAACTGGTTCGTTTCTCAGTTGGTTGAATCTGAAGTTCGTCAGTATATGCTTCCGGAAGATCGTAAGACGGCAGGACATATCATGACGCTATGGCGTCAAAAAGGACAATAAAAATCAGAGTGGTGACCTTGTGGATAGGGTTATATGTGATGTGAGATTCCTACTTACAAATGGCAGTTGTATGGTAAAGTCTATAAAAGGCGTTTCAACTATGCTGCTTAAATTGTGTTGCGGCGACATGTCCAATATGCTATACTGTATCAAGGATTTCATTCCAAACACTCTGATACAATCCCCTGAAAAATGGCGGTTTGTCCGTTAATTTTGACCTTGGGAAAATGAAAGAGTGCATTGGAAAAAATCCAATGCACTCTTCTTTTTTACCCCAAAACCGGCCCCAAAACCGGCCCCAAAATCTGCCCCAAACTCACCCCCAATATTGCCCCTGTACTGCCACAGCACCCTCAGAATTTTCCCAAAACCAGCACAAAATCTGTCCCCAAAACCGTATCAAAAGCCGGAAACGAGCTATTTGCGGCATGATAGCGGGGCAGTGATTGGCTGGGCGAGGGTGAGAGGGGATGACGGGGAGAGAGGGAGAAATGGGAGTGTTGGGAGAATGGGAAAGATAGGAAGTAGAAGAGTGGAGAATGATGTCCTACACCGGATAACACACGGTGTCAAAATCCCCGGACAAACGACGGTTTTTCGAGGGACAAGAACATGAGCTATAAAATGTTCTGAATCGAAATTTCCTGCATTTCCGACAGCACCAAAAGCTGCGATTTGAGCTCCGCGACACACGCGCGAAATTCGCCCTCGTCCTGCTCGAAGGCGAAGCTGTCCGCGCGGGCAAGCAGGGATTCGACCTCGTTGAGCTCGTCGTGCTGCAAAATGATGTGGAAATACGTCGCGTGCGCGTCCCAGCTTTCGTGAAGCGCGGAGAGATCATCGCGCACGCTGTCCCAGTTCTCCGCCTGCGCGGTGTCCTGCAATTTGTCGAGCGCTGCGCACCAGTCTGTAACTAAGCCGTCGGCGACGGCGGCATTTGCGAGCGCCGCGCCAAAGAGCGCGAGCAGCAGGCAGAACGGGATCCAGAAAAAACGCTTCATTTGGCACTGTCCTTTCCGATGCACAGAATTTTGCCCGCGCCGTCGAGCGAGAGCAGAAAAATCTCCGACGGGGCGTGGTAGCCCTGCGCGCGCACGGTTTTGTCGAGCCACGCGGCATCCAGACCCGCGAGCGAAAGGTTTTCGCCCATCACCCGCCCGTCGTTGATGAAGATGTGCGGGAGGAAGGTGTCGTCCTTGACGGGCTTTCCCAGCTGCTTCGGCGTTGCGGGCTGCTCGTCGGGATAGAGGAGGACAGAGAGCTGCCCGTCGGTTTCGAGCACCGCGTATTTGACAGTCGTGAGGTCCGTCACGCCCTGAGAGCGGAGTTCCTCGATGAGCTCGTCGAGCGTGAAGCGGTTGTGGCGCATTGCGTCCTGCTGCACCTTGCCATCTAAAATGAGCGCCGTCGGGCTGCCGCAGATCAGCCGCCGCAGGCGGATGGAGCGCACGCTCCCCCACGAGAGCAGCATCGAGAGCAACAAGAGCGTCACGATCGGGATGACGCCGTTTAAAAGCGGGATGCCGAAATCCTGCATCGGCACGGCGGCAAGGTCCGAAATGAGCAGCGTGAGCACGAGTTCGATGGGTTCGAGCTCGCCGATCTGCCGCTTGCCGAGAAGGCGCAGCCCGACCATGATGAGAAAATAGAGCACGATCGTGCGGATAAAAGCAGTAGCCATAGTCATCCTCCCTTTTTGGGAGTTTGCCCCGCGGAGGGGCGAAATAACCGCTTTCATCCGGAGAAATCCGGTTTGAAATATATTAAAAAAACGCAGAAGTGAAGGGAGCTATGGAGTTTCTCCATCATAAGCGCCAGCGCCCGCCTTTGGCGGGACGACGAGGTGGGAAGAGGATCGAAATTTCGGCGGATGCTTCCCCGTGCCCGTGGGCGCGCACACAGCCGACAAACATGCGGGCGACCGCAGAACAAAGGGGCTGTGACCACGGGAAAAGCGACAAATGACTGTGCATTTGTCCTTTTGAAGAAGCGGCTTTGCGCCGTAAAGGGGTATTTTGCCCATTTTTCAAAAATCATCAAAAGGAGAATGTTATCATATGTGCGGAATCGTTGGATTCATTGGTCAGGAACAGGCGGCCCCCATCCTGCTGGACGGGCTCGCGCATCTGGAATACCGCGGATATGACTCCGCGGGCGTGGCCGTCATCTCGGCGCAGGGAAAGCTGCAGGTCGAAAAAGCGGTGGGCCGGCTCAAGGTCCTCAGCGAACAGATCCACGGCGGCGCGGACCTCGAGGGCTGCATCGGCCTTGGTCACACCCGCTGGGCGACGCACGGCGCGCCGAACATCATCAACTCTCACCCCCACGTGAGCGAAAACGGCAAGTTCGCCGTCATCCACAACGGCATCATCGAAAACTACGTCGAGATCAAGGAATTTCTGATCGGTCAGGGCATCCGGTTCAAGTCCGAGACCGATACCGAGGTCGTGGCGCAGCTGCTGGAATTCTACTACAACGAGTGTCACGACTTTTTAGAGGCCGTGGGCCGCGTGCTGCGCCGCATCGAGGGCGCCTACGCCCTCGGTATGCTCTGCGCCGACTGCCCGGACCGCATCATCGCCGCGCGCAAGGATGCGCCGCTGCTGCTCGGCTACGGCAAGGGCTGCAACTTCCTCGCCTCCGACGTGACGGCCATCATCAAGCACACGCGCGATGTCGCCTACATGGAAGACGGCGAGGTCGCCGTGCTGACGCGCGAGGGCATCGAGGTCTACGACGCGCTGGAGCAGAAGGTCGAAAAGAAGCACTTTACCATCGACTGGGAGGTCTCCGCCGCGGAAAAGGGCGGCTACCAGCACTTCATGCTCAAGGAGATCATGGAGCAGCCCGAGGCGCTGCGCCGCGCGATCTCCCCGCGCATCAAGGACGGCAGGGTCATCTTCGACGATCTCAAGCTCCCCGTTGAGAAGATGCGTGAATTTACCCGCATTTTCATTGTGGCCTGCGGCTCTTCGTACCATGTCGGCATGATCGGCAAGTACAATCTTGAGCATCTGCTGCGCCGCAATGTCGAGGTCGTGCTCGCGTCCGAATTCCGCTACAGCGACCCCATCGTGGACGATAAGTCGCTCGTCATTGTCATCTCCCAGTCGGGCGAAACGCTCGATACCATGGCCGCGCTGCGCGAGGCGAAAAAGCGCGGCGGCTACATCCTCTCCATCGTCAACGTGGTCGGCTCGTCCATCGCGCGTGAGTCGGATGACGTGCTCTACACCTGGGCGGGCCCCGAGATCGCCGTTGCGACGACAAAGGCCTATTCTACGCAGCTCGCAGTGCTCGACATGATCGGCCTTGCGTTTGGCGAGGCGCTCGGCACGGTGAAAAAGGAGGAGTACAACGAGGCGGTCGCAGAGCTTCAGAAGCTGCCGGAGAAGATGGAGCAGTTCCTCGCGAGCGAGAGCTGCGAGGCCATCCCCAAGTACGCTTCCCAGTATTTCAACCACAATTCTGTCTTCTTCATCGGCCGCAACCTCGACTATGCGCTCGGACTCGAGGGCTCGCTCAAGCTCAAGGAGATCAGCTACATCCACTCCGAGGCCTACGCCTCCGGCGAGCTCAAGCACGGCACGATCTCGCTCATCGAGGACGGCACGCTCGTTATCGCGCTCGGCACCTACGCCCCGCTTTTCGACAAGGCCATGAGCAACGTGGTCGAGGTCAAGGCCCGCGGCGCGGACGTTCTCGCGCTTGCGACCGAGAGCCACCGCGGCGAGATGGCGAAGACCGTCGAAAATGTTATCACGATCCCCGATACGGCGCAGATGCTGCTGCCGTCGCTCGGTGTCGTGCCGCTGCAGTTGCTGGCGTATTATATCGCGCTCCAGCGCGGGTGTGATATTGATAAGCCTCGCAATCTTGCGAAATCTGTCACTGTTGAATAAAAAGGGAGCACCCGAAAGGGTGCTTCTTTTTTTGCGCCCGCAGGGCGCACTCTATTATCCCCCACACCGTGTGGGGGACGCGGGAAAGGGGGATATTCTCTTTCTCGAAAGAGAATATCCCCCTTACACCCCCAAGAGAAAGGACGAGGGGAACCCCCCTCGACCCCCAACATTGGCAGTTTGCAGCTTGAATAACTGCACGCGCTGCGCAGTGTGGGTGCGGTGTACATGGCTTCGCCATGAATCCCTGCGAGTCGTAACAACTCTCAACCGCGCCTTACTATCGTGAGGCGCGAGTGACGTTACCTCGGCGGCAGACTGCCTGCGGAATGCGGCATTGCTGCGCTCGCCGCCTTTTTGATGGGTGATGCGTGGACGGCGCGGCAGTGCTTCGCTCGCCGCCGCTGTTAGGATTCTGCTGTGATATAAATATCTTCGGCTTGCTGTTGGGCGGCGATTAGTAAGTCTTTTGCATCGCCATAGTTTTGAGCCTCGATTTTTTCGAGCGCGTCGGTCACAGCGTTGAATAGCGTAGTGTACATTTTTTGATAGACTTCCATGATAGACCCCTCCTTAACTCTTTTTGGTTATTTTAACTTATAAGGGTTAATCTTTTCAAAAGAAAATCGCTATTCTTTATGAAAAGAAAGCGGGGGTGGTCGTGATGACAGTAGGCGAAGCCGTGCGGCGACGCATTTTGACACTGTGTGAAGAACGGAATATCACAATCAACCGCTTGAGTATTTTGAGCGGTATTACGCAATCCACGCTCAACAACATTATAAGTGGACGGAATCATACAACTACCGTTGCAACGATCAAAAAGGTCTGTGACGGCCTAAGTATTACCGTCGACGAGTTCTTTTGCCCTGAATACTTTCACGATCTGGAGCAGGAATTAAAATGAAACGACCGCGTCAGCGGTCGTTTTTATCATTTGAAAAGGCGGCGAGCGAAGCAATGCCGCCCGTCCCCCCGCAGATGTTTCCTCGAATCAGCACCATCTCCCCAATCGGCGGCGAGCGAAGCAATGCCGCCGATGCGCAGGCAGTCCGCCGCCAAACTACCGTCACTCGCGCCCCACGGAGTAGGGCGCGGTTGCAACATGAACCGACACGCAGAAGACTCATGGCGAAGCCATGTACACCGCACCTCCACTGCGCAGCGCGTGCAGCCCTTCAAGCCCAAAGCCTGCAATGTCGGGGGTCGAGGGGAACGCCCCTCGCCTTTCTCTGGGGGTTCAAAAGGGGGTATTCTCTTCGGAAAGAGAATACCCCCTTTGCATTGGCAGTGGCGCAAAGCGCCGCATGATCAATGCAGCGCCGGTAGGCGCTGCAACCTCCCGCCCTCTCGAAGGGGGAAAATCAAAAGGCAGCACCGATTCAGATGAGCATACTGACTCCGTGCGTCAGCAGCGTGATGATGCAGCCCGCGATGACGACGCCGAGGAAGATGACCGGCACGGCGCGCTTTAAGCGCATGTTGAGCACCGCGGCGATCAGCGCGCCCGTCCACGCGCCGGTGCCCGGCAGCGGGATGGCGACGAAGATCAAAAGCCCCCACGTCTGGTAGCGGAGCACGTCGGCGCTTTTCGCCTCGGCGCGCGCTTCAAGGTGCGAGATGAAGCCCTCAAGCTTTGGAATATGGATGCGCACCCATTGGAACAGCGGGCGGACAAATAAAATGATAAACGGCACAGGGATCATGTTGCCGACGAGCGACGCGGCAAACGCCACGGGGATCGGCAGCCCCATCGCAACGCCCGCGGGCAGGCCGCCGCGCAGCTCCACGACGGGGAGCATCGAGATGAGCATGGTGAGCAGCGTTTCGCCGAGCGGGGTTTCGTGCAGCCAGAGAGAAAGAGAGTCGAGCATGGTGCGCCTTTCTGAAATGTAAGCGGAATAATACCTCATTTTAAATAAAATGATAGCACGAAACGCACCTTTGCGCAAGGGCCGCAGGATTAAGGTTCTATAAAGGTGCAGGGCCCCGGAATTTCCGGAGCCCTGCGCTCTTGAGTACGATCAGCGGTTGTTCTTATTCTGGTTGTTCTGATTCTGGTTGCCGTTCTGGTTCTGATTGGTGTTTTCCTGATTCTGGTTCTTGTTCTGATTATTGCGCTCCTTCATGTGCTCGCCTCCTTTCGCTTTTCTTGCTTGCAGACATAGTGTTGACGGGCAAAAGTAAAAATATACCGTGGGATTTTCACTTTTTCGGGCAAATTGTTGTTGACAAACCGGAAAATAGAGCATATACTACTTAAGCAAAACAAAGAAGAGCGGTGCATTCGTTCTCACCCCCAGCAAAGCGAAGGGGTCAATCGTGGAAAACAAAGCCTTCGGGCTTTTTTGTGTCATGGTACGGGTGCAGAATGTTCTGTGCTCGTTTTTTGTTTGCCAAATTCTTTATGAAAAACGGAGGTGCTTCGGTATTAGCAGCAACGTGCATCAGATCAACGAAGAGATCCGGGACAGCGAGATCCGTCTCATCAGTGCGACCGGCGAGCAGCTCGGCATCATGTCTGCCGCGCAGGCGCAGCACATCGCCGACGAGCAGGGGCTTGACTTAGTCAAGATCTCGCCGCAGGCCAAGCCGCCTGTGTGCAAGCTCATGGACTACGGCAAGTTCCGCTTTGAACAGGGCAAGCGCGAAAAGGAAGCCAGAAAGAACCAGCATGTCGTCGAGATCAAGGAAGTGCGCATGTCCCCCGGTATCGACGTGGGCGATTTTAACACCAAGCTCAAAAACGCCCAGAAATTCATTGCCGACGGCAACCGTGTCAAGGTCTCTGTCCGCTTCCGCGGCCGCGAGATGGCACACACGGACATCGGCCGCGATCTTCTTGTGCGCTTTGCAGAGTCCGTCGCCGAGGTCGCCAACCTGGATAAAGAGCCGAAAATGGAAGGCCGCAGCATGTCGATCTTCCTTTCCCCCAAGGCGGGAAAGTAACTTTGAGCGCCACTACAAATACGAAAAGGAGAAACTACTATGCCCAAGCTGAAAACCCACAGCGGTTCCAAAAAGAGATTCAATCTGACCAAGTCCGGTAAGGTCAAGGTCGCCAAGGCTTTCAAGAGCCACATCCTGACCAAGAAGCCCACCAAGCGTACGCGTCGTCTGCGTCAGGGCGGCTATGCTGACAAGACCACTGCCAGCACGATCCGCAAGATGATCCCCTACAAATAATTTACAACGATACGCTTTAAGGAGGCTTATACAATATGGCACGTGTTAAAGGCGCGATGATGACGCGCAAGAGAAGAAACAAGACCCTTAAGCTCGCCAAGGGCTACTGGGGCAACAAATCCCGCCACTTCAAGATGGCCAATGAGCAGGTCATGAAGTCCCTGACCTACGCTTATGTCGGCCGCCGCCTGAAGAAGAGAGACTTCCGCTCCCTGTGGATCACCCGTATCTCCGCAGCCTGCAAGCTCAACGGCATGAACTACTCCACGTTCATGCACGGCCTGAAGACCGCCGGCATCGAGATCAACCGCAAGATGCTCAGCGAGATGGCCATCAACGATCCCGTCGCTTTCACCAAGCTCGTCGAGATCGCGAAGAACGCCTGATTTTATTCGCTAAAAAACACCGCTGCATGAGCAGCGGTGTTTTTTTATTTTCTGCACAAAATGTAGAAAAGATCATAACGACGGAAAGAGGAAGAAACGCATGAGAAAAACGCTCAAACGGAACCTGTCGTATGACGACAGGAACCACCTTTACTATGTCTCGCTCTACTACGACGGCGAAGACGGCAGGCGCGTGCGCCGCACGCGCACCTATCCCACGATGGAGCAGGCCGAGCAGGTCATCGCCGAGTACCGCCGCGCGCAGCTGCTCGGCGGCATGAGCGCGCCCAGGGACGTTTTTGTGGAGGACTGGCTGCGCTACTCAAACGACTGCACCGCGACTGGGAAAGGCGGCGGAAGCAGGACCCTAAATATAACCCCGAGGGCTACGTCGCCGTCAACGAGGCGGGAAAGCCTTATCAGCCGGACGTTCTGTGCCAGCGCATTGCGCAGTTCATCGCCGCGCAGGGCCTCCCGCCGATCTCGCTCCACGGGCTGCGCCACAGCTTTGCGAGCGTCGCCAACAGCCAGAATGTGCCGATGTTCAGCATCTCGAAGGCGCTGGGGCACAGCTCAACATCCGTGACGAGCGCGGTGTATATGCACCTTTTCGACGACGCGGTGGCGGACGTGGTCTCGCAGGTGGCGAGCGCCATCACAGGGGCGGAGCCGTGAGCGTCAGGGAAACAGAAACGGCAGCGCGGGCAGGGAAAGGAGCAGCGACAGCAGCGCTTGCAGCGCCTTTCCCTTGAGATAATACCGCGCGGAGAGGGGAGAGGCCGCGAGCATGCTGCGCGTTTGAAAGTGGACGCTCATCCCGCCCCAGCCGAGCAGCGCCGCACAGGAAAGAAAACCCGCGCGCGAGCAGGGAAGCGACAGCACGCCGCTCGTGAGCTCTAAAAATCCAAGCAGCAGCGCGCAGGGGAGCGATGAGGCGAAGGCCTCCGGCAGAAAGTGCAGCAACAGCCGCGCAAGCACCGTGAAAAACACGACGAACGCGCTCACATTGAGGCATCCCGTCAGCGCGTTCTGCACCGCCGCGGGAAAGGCTGTGGAAAGATGCTGCGCTTTCGCGCTTTTGTGCGGATATGTTCCATGCGGCACCGGCGGCAACGCGCGGCAGGTGAGAAGACCTGCGCAGAGCGCCGCGGCGACATGGATGAGATACAGCGCCGCGCCCGCGCGGCTGGACGAAAACACGCCCGCGCCGCACACGCCGAGCAGGAACCCTGGCCCCGCGTTGTTGCAGAAGGCGAGCAGCCGCTCGCCCTCTTCCTGCGAGAGCGCGCCATTTTCCACAAGCTCGGCAGCTGTCCGTGCGCCGACGGGGTAGCCGCCGCAAAGACCCAGCGCCAGCGCGGCCGCGCCCGTACCCGAAAGACCGAACAGCGGCCGCATCAGCGGCGACAAAAGCGCAGAGAGCAGCTCCGACGCGCCGCAGGCGATGAGCAGCGACGAGAGCACGAAAAACGGAAACAGCGACGGGATAAGCGTCTGCGCGCAGAGCAGCATCGCGTCCCGCGCCGCCTGTGCGCTGACCTCCGGCAACAGCAGCAGTGCGGAAAAGCAGCACAGCACCGCCAGAAGCGGCAAACGGTCTCTTATTTTCATGCCATCACCTGACCTTCCAGACGAGTCTATGCGCGGGGCAAGCCGAACTTGCCCGCCTGGGACAGGCAAATCCGCGCGAAAGGGCGCATAGGCTTTGCCCAAAGGGGAGATGGACGATGGAACGAAACGAACGGCCGCAGCGCATGCTGGCGCGCATGGCAGAGCTCTTTGACCTGCCGGCGGACATCGTGGCGGGGCTGTGCCATGTGGAGATGCTGGGCGACCGGCAGCTCTTTCTGGAGGGACACAGCGGGATCTTATCCTACGGAACAGAGCAGATCGACGTGGGGGCGGGCTCGCTCATCCTGCGCGTGCGCGGGCAGAATTTGACGCTGCGCAGCATGACCGACAGCGAGGTGCGCATCTTCGGCAAGATCGACACCGTGGAATATGTGAGATGAGGGAGCTATGCTGAAAAAAGCCGTCAAGCTGCTGCGCGGCAGTGTATGCGTGCGCGCAAAGAGCGCGTACCCCGAGCGGATGCTGAACCTCTGCTCCGCGCGGGGCATCGAATTCTGGGACGTCAGGTGGATCGACGATACGGCGCTGTCCTTCTGCGTGGCACGCGGCGACCTGCGCGCGCTGCGCCGTGCCGCCGAGGGCTGCGGGGCGGAGGTATCTATCGAGCGCACGGCGGGCACGCCGTTTTTCTTCGCGCGCCTGCGCCGACGCCACGCACTGTTCGCCGGCGGCATTCTGTGTGCGGCGCTGCTGCTCGTCAACTCGCTTTTCATCTGGGATTTTGAGGTCACGGGCAACGAGACCGTCCCGACTGAGACGATTTTGCATGCCCTGCGCGAGCACGGCGTCCACCGCGGAACGTTCATCTATTCGTTCCGCTCGCAGGATATCTGCAACCGCGTTTTGCCGGAGCTCAAGGACCTCTGCTGGGTGGCGGTCAACGTGCGCGGCTGCAAGGCCTATGTGCAGGTGCGTGAGCGCGTGCGCGCACCCGAGCGGGTAAACGAGAGCGAGCCGACGAACGTCATCGCGGCAAAGCCGGGCCTTATCACCAAGGTCCGCGCGCTGGATGGGGAGAAAAGAGTCCTGCCCGGCACGAGCGTACAGCAGGGCCAGCTTTTGATCGCGGGCGTGGTGGACACGGGCGGCACAGAAAAGCCGAGCGTGACGACGCGCTTTTTAGCGGGCAAGGGCGAAGTCTGGGCACGGACATGGTACGACCTCACCGTCCGCGTGCCGCTCACGTATGAAAAGAAGGTTTACACCGGAAAAGAAAAGCGCAGCCATACCTTGATTTGGGGCGAGAATCGGTTGAAAATTGGTGCAAAAGGGAGTAGCATTTGCAATGTTGATTGTGATAAAATAAAGAATCAAACACAATGGACGCTTTTTGGCCTTTTTGCCCTGCCCGTCACATGGGAGACGGAAACGCTGCTGCCCTACGAATTGGAAGTAACACCACGTTCCCGCGCCGACGCGGAGGCGCAGGGAAAAGACATGCTCGAAACGTATCTTGCCGCCCTCTTGGGGGAGACTGGCAGCGTGACGCAGCGGCGCTTTTCGACCGCTGTGGAGGGCGACACCCTCGTCGTGACGCTCTCCGCTGAGTGTGAGGAGCAGATCGGAAAAGAGGTGCCCATTGCCGTCAGTGAAGGATAACACCGTCAGCCGCGACCGGCCGGCGTCAACATTTTTTCAGGAGGAAACACAGCATGGAACAGCGCATCAGCATCGAACGCATGGAGCAGGCGGTCAATTTGTTCGGCTCATTCGATGAGAACGTGCGGCTGATCGAATCGGAATTCAAGGTCACCATTTCCAATCGCGAGGGCGAGCTGCGCGTGAACGGCGAGGTCGAGGACACGATGCTCGCCGTGAAGGCGCTCAATGCACTGCTCACGATCTCAAACCGCGGCGAACCCATCACCGAGCAGAATGTGCGCTACGTGATCTCGCTCGTGCGCGCGGGGCAAGAGGACCGCATCAGCGAGCTGACGCAGGACGTCATCTGCATCAGCTCCAAGGGCCGCCCCATCAAGCCCAAGACCATCGGACAGAAAAAATACATCGAGTCCGTTTTGAAAAACACCATCACCATCGGCGTCGGCCCCGCAGGTACGGGCAAAACGTACCTCGCCGTCGCCGCGGCGGTCGCGGCGTTCCGCGAGCGCAAGGTAAACCGTATCATCCTGACGCGCCCCGCGGTCGAGGCGGGCGAGCGCCTCGGCTTCCTGCCGGGCGATCTGCAGAGCAAGGTCGACCCGTACCTGCGCCCGCTGTACGACGCGCTCTTCGACATGCTCGGCGCGGAGACGTACCAGAAATATTTAGAGCGCGGCAATATCGAGGTCGCGCCGCTCGCCTATATGCGCGGCCGCACGCTGGACGACAGCTTTATCATTTTGGACGAGGCGCAGAACACGTCCTGCGAGCAGATGAAAATGTTTTTGACGCGCATGGGCTTTAATTCAAAAATGGTCATCACCGGCGACGTGACGCAGATCGACCTGCCGGCGGACAAGATGAGCGGCCTCAAGCAGGCCGTGCGCGTGCTCAAAGACGTGGAGGGCATCGGCATCTGCGAGCTCACGGACCAGGACGTGGTGCGCCACGTGATGGTCCAGCGCATCATCAAGGCCTACGCGGACTATGAGGCCGCGCGAAACGAAAAGAGGAAAAAGTGATGGCAAAGAGACATTATATTCCCATCACGTCGGACGTGCCCGGCGTGAGCGACAGCAAATGCGCTTTCATCCGCAAGGTCATCCGCACGGCGCTCGCCGCCGAGGGTGTGGACTTTCCCTGTGAGATCGACGTGCGGCTGACGGACGATGAGACCATCCACGAGATCAACCGCGAAATGCGCGAGGTCGATCGCGCGACGGACGTGCTGAGTTTTCCGATGTTCGAGCTTACCCCCGGCGAGCTGCCGGGTGAGGAGGACGCCGACCCCGGAACGGGCCTCGTCCCGCTCGGCGATATGGTCATCTCGCTCGAGCACGTCGCCGCGCAGGCGAAGGAATACGGCCACTCCAACCGCCGCGAGCTGGCGTACCTCGTGACGCACTCGGTGCTTCACCTTCTGGGCTACGACCATCTGGACGAAGGGCCGATGAAAGCGCAGATGCGGGAACATGAAGAGGCAATTATGAAATTGCTCGAACTCGAGCGGTGAGATTCCGCACAGGTGCGGAGGGCAATGCCGCCTGTGGGCGGCAACACCACACCCCCCATTTTCTTTCCCGAGAAAGAAAACGGGCGGTGTGACCGTCCAAAAGAAAGGCGTTTGATTGGCAGTCTCGGGCTCGAACGACCTTTATGCCTCCGGAATGAAGATGATTGCGCGCGGCGTCGCCGCGTTAGCGTTGCTAGACGATTTGGCCTACTTCTATTATCCGCTGTTGCGCAGCCGTTGGCGGCTCTGCTGCCTTACGGATGCGGCACACCCCTTGCGGGTGCCGCTCTGCCTACCTTGTAGAAGTGCGCAGTAATTCCCGTCTACTGCCAGTCTCCACAATGCGGCGAGCGCAGCAATGCCGTATTCCGCACGCAGTCTGCCGCCAGACAAACGTCACACGCGCCTCACGATAGTAAGGCGCGGTTGCAAAACGGTCACGATTCGCAGGGATTCATGGCGAAGCCATGTACACCGCACTTACATTGCGCAGCGCGTGCAGCTCTTCGAGCTCCAATCCGGCAATGTCGGGGGTCGAGGGGTTCTCCCCTCGCCTTTCTCTGGGGGTTCCAAAGGGGGTATTCTCTTTGGAAAGAGAATACCCCCTTTGCCCCGCGTCCCCACGGCAGTGGGACAGAACACCGCGCCCTTTGGGCATCCAAAAAGAGAATACAGCTTTCGCTGTATGAATAAAAAACGTTCAACGAACAAAAGAAAGTTGAGGATCACCTATCATGAACAAAACGAAAACCACTATGATCACTGTCTGCGGACGGCCTAACGTCGGCAAATCCAGCCTGACGAATGCCCTTGTGGGCGAGAAGATCGCCATCGTGTCGAACAAGCCCCAGACCACGCGCAACCGCATTTACGGCGTGGTGAACCGCGGCGACACGCAGTACGTGCTGCTCGACACGCCTGGATTCCACAAGGCGCGCAACCGCCTGGGCGACTACATGGTCAAGGTCACGCGCGAATCCATCGCGGACGTGGACGCGGTGCTGCTGCTCGTTGAGCCAGTGGCGCACGTTGGCATCCCTGAGGCCGAGCTCATCGAAAAGATCAAGGCTTCTCACCTGCCGGCGATTTTGTGCATCAACAAGATCGACACTGTCGAGAAAAAGGACGACCTGCTCGCCGTCATCGCGGCCTACAGCGAGGCGTATGCGTTTGACGCCATTATCCCCATTTCCGCGCGCACGCACGAGGGGCTGGACGATCTGATGAACGAGCTCGGTAAGTACGCCTCTGAGGGCCCGCAGCTCTTCCCCGACGGCATGACGACTGACCAGCCCGACCGTCAGGTCGTGGGCGAGATCGTGCGCGAAAAGCTGCTGCGCAACCTCGATAAAGAGATTCCACACGGCACGGCCGTCGAGATCACGCGCTTTATTGAGCGCGACGACGAGGTCATCGAGGTCGACGCGACCATCTACTGCGAAAAGGCGAGCCACAAGGGTATCATCATCGGCAAAAACGGCGCGATGCTCAAGAAGATCTCGACCGAGGCCCGCCGCGACATCGAGCGCTTCATGGGCACAAAGGTCTACCTCGAGACTTGGGTCAAGGTCAAGGAAAACTGGCGCGACAATATGAACTATATCAGAAGCTTCGGCTACGACGAACAGTAAGCTGCGCAGAAGAGGGGAAACGCCGGTTTTCCTGCGAGCGTGAGCAAGCCGCCGCATGCGCGGCGTCATTCGGAGCGTCAGCGGAGAATGCCATAGGGCGAATTCACTTCGCCCGTCAATGGCTTAATGGGTTCCTGCGCGGCGGCAGGCTGCGTGGGACAAACTGGCGCGACAATATGAACTATATCAGAAGCTTCGGCTACGACGAACAGTAAAAAGGAAAAACATGTCCGATAAGAAAGAAAAGAAGACCGATGACAGCGGCAATTGTATGATTTTTGGTATGCTGATCGGCATGAGCATCGGCTTTGCACTGGGGCAGCCGCTTTTTAACAACATGGCTGCCGGTATGGCGAGCGGTACGTGCATCGGTATGGCGATCGGCAGCTTCATTGACTGCATCAAAAAGCAGTAATAAATTTTCCCAGCCATAGTTCGCGGGAGTTTTCCTCATGCTAAGCATGAGGTGAGGAATTTGCGAAACGGATATTTCGCGCTGTTTTTGAAAACCGGGGAGCCGATTTTTTATTTACTGGCAGTAAATGATACCCCTTGAGGGGTGAGGGATTTTTCCCCTGCACCGTGCAGGGGATGCGGGAAAGGGGGATATTCTCTTTCTCGAAAGAGAATTCTTCCTTTTTCGCACAGGTGCGAATGTCAATGCGGCACAAGTGCCGCGTGATGCGACCCCCATTTTCTTTCCCGAGAAAGAAAACGGGCGTCGCCCGTCCAAAAGAAAGGCGTTTCCCATTGCAAGCGAGCAGCTCGAAGAGCTGCAATGCTTGCCGATTGCACTGCCCATAGCGCGGCGTTGCCGCGTTGAGCATTGCTATACGATTTGCCCCTGCTCCTACTATCCGCTGCCGCTCTGCCTGTCTCGTAGTAGTGCAGCCTAATTTCCGTTTACTGACAGACTCATCAATGCGGCGAGCGAAGCAATGCCGCATTTGGCACGCAGTCTGCCGCCGAGGTAGCGTCACACGCGCCTCACGATAGTAAGGCGCGGTTGAGAGTTGTCGCGAATCGCAGAAGATTCATGGCGAAGCCATGTACACCGCACCCGATTCCGCAGGCTGCGCAGCTCTTCGAGCTACAAACTGCCAATGTGCGGGGTCAAGGGGGAAGCCCCCTTGCCTTTCTCTGGGGGTTCCAAAGGGGGTGTTCTCTTTGGAAAGAGAATACCCCCTTTGACCGGCAGCAGCGCCTACGCGCTGCATTCCCCCTCCGCGCAGTGCGCGGAAAAAACCATCCCGCCTGCAAGGCAACCACCCTTTACACCCCTTGGTGTAAAACAACTAAAAGGAGTTTTATGTCAGAAAAACTCGTGACCAAAGGCATCGTCCTTCGCGCGACGGCGACGAAGGAGGCCGACTACATATTGAATATTCTGACCGACTCGCTCGGGCGGATCGCGGTCGTGGCGCGCGGGGCGCGGCGCAAGGGAAGCCGCATCGCCGCGGGCAGTGAGCTTCTGGCCTTTTCTGAGCTTGTACTCTATCAGCGCGGGAACTGGTACTACCTCGACGAGGCGTCGACGATCACGCTGTTCGACGGTATCCGGCAGGACATTGAGCTACTGTCGCTCGCGTCGTATTTTGCCGAGATGACCGAGTGCGTCACGGCGGAGGACGAGCCCGTGCCGGAGATTTTGTCGCTGCTGCTCAACTCGCTCTATGCGCTCGACACGCTGCAAAAACCGCAGAGCATCGTCAAGGCGGCGTTTGAGCTCAAGTTACTCGCTCTTTCGGGCTACGAGCCGCTGCTCGACGGCTGCGCCGTCTGCGGCACGCACAACCCGAAAGAGCCGGTGTTTGACGCGCAGCAGGGCGTGCTGCTGTGCAGGGAGTGCGCGGACCACGGCGGGGGCGGCCTTCTGCCGCTGGACGCGGGCTCGTTCGCGGCGATGCGCCATGTGCTGTTTTCCGAGCCGAAGCGGATGCTGTCGTTTTCCCTCTCGGGCGAGACGGAAAAGCGCTTTGCCGCAGCGTGCGAGGTGTTTGCGCGGGTGCAGCTTGACCGGCGATTCAAAACGCTGGACTTCTACAAAAGCATGAAAATTGACAACTAAACGAAATATCTGTCGAAAGAAATACGAATCGAAATCAAAATTTCGGAGAAAACTATGAGTGAACTGTTTGAAAAATCCATCCGCGTGCTGGAACTGCCGCGGCTATTGGAGATGCTCGAGCATCACGCGGTGAGCGCGGAGGCCAAGGCGCGGGCGCGACGGCTGACGCCATCGGATGATTTCGGCGAGGTCAACCGCCTGCTCGACGAGACGGACGCGGCGCGCAAGATGATCATGCTGCGCGGCAGTCCTGCCTTTGGCGGCGTGCGCGACGTGGGCGAAGCGCTCTCCCGCGCCGAGCGCGGAGGTATGCTCAACACGCGGGAGCTTCTCGACATCGCGGGGCTTCTCACGAATGTGCGCCGCGTGCAGGATTATTATAAGGAGGACGAGGAGGGGACGGTCATCGACAAGCTCTTCCTCTCCCTGCACCCGAACCGCTTTCTGGAGGAGAAGATCACGACCGCGATCCTCGACGAAAACGAGATCGCCGACGCGGCCTCGCCCGAGCTCGCGGAAATTCGCCGCCACAAGCGCGCGGCGGCGGCCAAGGGCCGCCAGATCCTGCAGCGCATCATTTCGTCCCCGAGCTACCGGAACGTTTTGCAGGACGCGCTGATCACGCAGCGCGGCGGGCGCTTCGTCGTGCCGGTGAAGGCCGAGTGCCGCGGCGAGCTGCCGGGCCTCGTGCACGACACGTCCTCGAGCGGCGCGACGATCTTCGTCGAGCCGATGGGCGTGGTGCAGGCCAACAACGAGCTCAAGGAGCTCGAAGCGAAAGAGGAGAAGGAGATCGACCGCATCCTCTACGCCCTCTCGGGCGAGGCGGCGAGCTTCAGCCGCGACATTCTGTGGGATTATGACATTCTCGTCCACCTCGACCTCATTTTCGCGCGCGGCGAGCTGAGCTACCGCATGAATGCCATGCGCCCCGAACTCAAAAAGGACGGCAGCGTGTATCTGCGCCATGCGCGCCACCCGCTGCTCGACCCCGCGAAGGCCGTGCCCATCGACATTGAGCTCGGCCGCAGCTTCGATACGCTTGTCATTACAGGCCCGAACACCGGCGGCAAGACCGTGAGCTTAAAGACGCTCGGCCTCCTCTGCCTGATGACGCAGTGCGGCCTGCATATCCCCTGCGACGACCGCAGCGCCGTGAGCATCTTTTCCTCGGTGTTGGCCGACATCGGCGACGAGCAGAGCATCGAGCAGAGTTTGTCGACCTTCTCGGCGCATATGAAAAACATCGTGCAGATCTTGGACGAGGCGGACGAGCACTGCCTGATCCTCTTCGATGAGCTGGGCGCGGGCACCGACCCCGTTGAGGGTGCGGCACTGGCCATCGCCGTCATCGAGCAGGCGCGTTCACAGGGTGCGAAGATCGCTGCGACGACGCACTACGCCGAGCTCAAGACCTTCGCCATGACGACCGCGGGCGTGGAGAACGCGAGCTGCGAGTTCGACGTGGAAACGCTCTGCCCGACCTACAAGCTGCTCATCGGCATCCCCGGCAAGTCGAACGCCTTTGCGATCTCGAAGCGGCTGGGGCTTTCCGAGGCCGTCATTGAAAAAGCCAAGGCGCAGATGGACAGCGAGAGCATCCGCTTTGAAGACGTGCTGACGCAGTTGGAGCAGAAGAGGCAGCAGTTAGAGAAAGAAAAAGCCGAGGTCGACCGCCTTTACGCCCAGCGCGAGGAGGACGCGCGCAAGGCGCGCGAATTCCGCACGCAGATGGAGCGCGCAAAGGAGAACGCGAGAAGTCGCGGCGAAGCCGAGGCCAAGCGCCTTTTGGCTGAGGCCAAGTCCGTCGCGGACGACACGTTCCGCGAGCTCGACGCGCTGCGCAAGCAGCAGAAAAAGCTCGATGCCCAGCAGATGAACGCCCAGCGCGCCGAGATCATGCACAACATCAAGCAGGCGCGCGACGCTGCGGGCGTGCGCGACGAGAGCGCGGAGCCCATCCCCAAGCCCTCGCGGCCCATTGAGGTCGGAGACCTGGTCGAGATCCCCGGTACGCGCCGTCAGGCCGAGGTCATAGCTGTCAAGGACGGTACGCTGACGCTCAAGGCGGGCGTTTTGCAGATGAAGGTCAAAGCCGACGAGGTCCGCCTCATTGAGGCGGCGGAGCGCGCGGCGACTGCCAAAAAGCAGCCGCAGTTTGCCCCCTCGCAGCGCATTCTGCGCACGGCGTCCGCTGCGCGCGAGCTCGATATCCGCGGCATGGAGACGCTGGAGGCCGAAAGCGTGCTCGATAACTACATTGACGCTGCCGTCATGGCGCATCTCGAGACCGTGACGATCATCCATGGCAAGGGCACGGGCGCGCTGCGCAAGGCGGTGCACGCGAGCCTCCGGCGCAACAAAGCCGTCAAGAGCTTCCGCCTTGGCAACTATGGCGAGGGCGAGTCGGGCGTCACTGTGGTCGAGTTGAAATAAATGCCCGCCCGGGGAGACGCTTTGTCTGTGTTTATTGCCAAATCCGCGCCATTTCGCGCGAAATGGCATTGACGAATCGGCCCCCGATGGTATATGATACGATAAAGTCCGAAAGATTTTTTTGGAGAGGGAGTAGTAACGATGTATACTCAGAATGTTACGATCAACAATGAAGTAGGCCTGCATGCTCGTCCTGCCACGTTCTTCATTCAGAAGGCCAACGAGTTCAAGAGCGGCATCTGGCTGGAGAAGGATGAGCGTCGCGTGAACGCCAAGAGCTTGCTGGGCGTGCTGTCCCTCGGGATCGTCAAGGGCACGACCATCACGCTGCTGGCCGACGGCGCGGACGAAAAGGAAGCCGTGACCGCTCTGTGCGAGCTGGTTTCCAACAATTTCGGCGAATAACAAACAACCAGGAAAGGCGGCTTCCACAGGAAGCCGCCTTTTTCCATTTTACCGGCACCGTTCGACCGGATATACTATTATATATTATAATGTAGAGATGAAAAGAAAGGAGGGAATGTCCCATGACGAAGCAGGAGCTTTTGGACAAGGCGAACGACCTGCCGCTCGCGCCGGGAGTCTATCTGATGATGGACAAGACCGGCTGCGTCATTTACGTCGGCAAGGCGAAAAAGCTCAAAAACCGCGTCAGCCAGTATTTTCAGGAGAATTCCTCCCACAATGAGAAAACGCGCCGCATGGTCTCACAGGTCGACCACTTTGACACGATCTTCGTCTCGACCGAGTTCGAGGCGCTGATTTTGGAAAACTCGCTCATCAAGCAGCACATGCCGCGCTACAACATCTTATTAAAGGATGACAAGGGCTATCCCTTTGTGCGCCTCGGCACAGAGCACTATCCGCGCTTTACGATGGCCTCTAAGCCTGCGGACGACAACGCGCTGTACTTTGGCCCGTTTGGCGGACGAAACGAGACGCGCGCGGCCATCGACGCGATCTGTGCGGCATTCCGCCTGCCGACGTGCAGCCGCAAATTCCCGCGCGACATTGGAAAGGAGCGGCCCTGCCTCAACCATCACATGGGGCGCTGCGACGCGTTCTGCCGCGGCACGCCGGATGAGGATGAGTACATGCGCCGCATCGGGCAGGCCGAAGAGCTGCTGAACGGCCACTACCGCCGCTTAACGCGCGCGCTGCGCGAGGAGATGGAGCAGGAGGCCGCAGATCTGCACTTTGAGCAGGCGGCGGCACTGCGCGACCGCATCCGCGCCATCGAGGTGCTGGGCAAGCGGCAGAAGGTCATCGCCGGCATCTGCGCCGATACCGATATCTGGGGCGTTTACCGCGGCGCGCTCAAATGCGGCAGCGCTGTGCTGCACATCGAGGACGGCAGCGTGACGGGTCGCGACTTGAACCTCTTCGCCGCGCCGCAGGACGAGAGCGAGCAGATGATCTTGTCTGCACTGCTGCCGCAGTATTACCTCAATAAGAGCATGCTGCCGCGCGAAATTTTGCTGCCCTGCGAGATCGAGGGCGCAGCCGAACTCGCACAGATCCTGACCGAGCGCGCGGGCCGCAAGGTGACGCTCCACGTCCCCCAGAGGGGCGAGAAGGCGGAACTCCTTGCCATGGCGCAGCGCAACGCGCGCGAGGACGTCGAGCGCGTGACGACCGCGCAGGAGCGCGAGAACCGCACGCTGACGCAGCTTGCGGGGATGCTCTCGCTTTCCGAGCCGCCCGAGCGCATGGAGTCCTACGATATCTCGAACACCGGCGCGAGCGACATCGTTGCGTCGATGGTCGTCTATGAGGGCGCAAAGCCCAAGAAGAGCGCCTACCGGAGATTTAAGATCAAGAGCCTGTCGGCCCACCCGGACGACTATGCCTCCATGGAAGAGGTGCTCACGCGCCGCATCCAGCGCTATCTGGACGGGGACGAGAAATTCAGCCCCCTGCCGGACGTCATGCTCATCGACGGCGGCATCACGCACGCGGGCGTCGCCGAGCGCGTGTGCGCGCAGATGCATGTGCACGTGCCGATCTTCGGCATGGTCAAGGACGACCGCCACCGCACGCGCGCGCTCGTCACCGCGCAGGGCCGCGAGATCGACCTGCACGCCGCGCCGAACGTCTTCGCCCTGATCGGTCAGATCCAGGAGGAGACGCACCGCTTTGCCATCACGTTCCACCACGAGAGCCATTCGCGGTCCTCGACCCGCTCGGCGCTCGACGGGATTCCGGGCGTCGGCAAGGTGCGCGCTCAGGCGCTGCTCAAGACATTCAAGAGCGTCAGGGCGATTCGGGAGGCGGACATTTTCGCCCTTGAACGTGTGCTGCCAAAAGACGCCGCCGCGTCCGTCTACCTTCATTTTCACGGAGAAACGGGCGAAAAGGAGGAGAAAATGTAACTTCCTCTGCGATCGCCCATTTGACGGGAAAAGCGAAAAAGAAGCGCAATTTTTGTGACCTTTGCCAACAAAAATCAAAAAATCAGGTTGACATAAATGAATTTCAATAAATGAATTTTCAAAAAGTCAAACTTGCATATTTTGGCATCGCGACACGCTGTTGAGGCGGCTTTTCGTCCCCTGCGCCCGGAAAGGGCACAGGGGGCGTTCCTTTGCTGTCCGAGGGGATAGAGCGTGCGGCGGAGAAGCAAAAAAGCCAGTGTTTGCAGGGCTTTCCGCGTTTTTGCCGCCTTGCGGGGCGGGAGCGGGACACACCCGGCCTGCTCCCAAGAGTTTTTTGCCCGCTCGGACGGGACAAAGAGCGTCGGCAGGTGCGCCGCCTCTTCGACGCCGAGATGGCGGCGAGGCGGCGGAGAGGGGTGACGATGGTTTACATAAATCGAGAAAATCACAAATTCGATGACTTAAATCGCAACTTTTAGAAGATGAAAATAAGAAAAATATCGAAAATTTTATAAAATACAGAACTTTTGGCGAACAAACGGCGGAAACTTGACAAATCCTTTTTCAGGCGGTATACTGCCAGCAAGTTTTGGAAAAGTTACATTTTGTAATCTTTTCCGGACGCAGCGCACTTCCTCAGCTGCGCGAAGCTGCGGCGGCTCACGCCGCGAAAAAAGGAGTATCCCATGCAGAAGTTTTTGAAAAATTTGTTCACAGCCCAGCGCTGCCGCAGAGCGATGTTCTTTCTGCTCTTCGCGGCTGTGATGCTGCTGAACAGTTCGCCCGAGCTGCGCGCGGACGCGCTGTACCTCATCGCCGACGGCGATACGGTCAGCGTGCTCGACGGCACGACGGACATCCCGCAGGAGCGCGTCATTGTCACCGGCGCGCAGAGCGGTGACGCGGAAGTCACGCTCCCTGCCGGTGAAAAGGTGACGGTGACACACGGCGACGATATCGAGTACGCCACCACGAGAAACGGCGAGCGCGTCAGCGAGCTGCTGCGCCGTTTGCAGATCTCGGTCAGCCCGCTTGAGATGGTGCTGGTCGACGTCACGGAGGAAGAGGTCGAGATCACCGTTGCCTCTGACTTCACCTACTATGAGACCGCCACCGAGGCGGCTCCCCACACCACGCTGACCTCCACGTCGTACCGCATCCCCAAGGGCGAGACGCAGGTCGTCCAGCAGGGCATCGACGGCACGCGCGACGTCGTTTATGAGGTCGTGTATGCCGACGGCCAGTTCGTCTCCCGCCAGGCGGTGGAGGAGAAGAACGACACCTCTGTCGCGGAGATCACCTACACCGGCACGCTCGTCGACAAGGCGCAGAGCGGCGACACGGTCAAGTCCGTTGTCACCGAGAGCAACGGCAGCGGCTATCTTCTGATGAAGTCCGGCGATTCCGTCCACTTCTCCGGCTCGATGAAGGTCACCTGCACGGCCTATACCGCGGGCTACGGCGGCGTGGGCACCAGAACGGCCACGGGCACGACGGTCCACGTCGGCACCGTCGCAGTGGATAAGAAGGTCATTCCCCTCGGTACCGAGATGTTCATCGTCGGCTCGTCGGGCTACACCTACGGCAACGCTGTGGCTGAGGACACCGGCGTGCGCGGCGCGGCGATCGACCTCTATATGAATTCCTATCAGGAGTGCAAGCAATTCGGCCGCCAGAAGAACTCGACGGTCTACTTCCTCGACTGAGCGGGGCGGTTTGTCGAATAGTACGATAAATGTATGTTCCGGATGCGTATGTTGCGCATCCGGAACATTTACTTTATTGCGGTGATGTGATACAATTACCGGCAGAAACTGAAAGGAGAACACAGGATGAAAGCCATTATCACGGTACTGGGGAAAGATCAGGTCGGTATTATCGCGGGCGTCAGCTCACTGCTGGCAAAGTGGAACGTGAACGTTCTGGATATCAGCCAGACGATTTTGCAGGAAAATTTCACCATGGTCATGCTGGCGGATCTCGAAAATTGTTCGCTCTCTTTTACGGAACTGACGGAAAAGCTGAGCGCCCTCGGCGCGGAGATGGACATTGCGATCCGCATGCAGCGGGAGGACATCTTCAACGCAATGCACAAGATCTGAGCGGGGAGGGAAAGAATCATGCTAAACCGCAATGATATTCTGGAAACGATCCGTATGATCGACCAGCAGCACCTGGATATCCGCACGATCACGATGGGCATCTCGCTCCTCTCCTGCGCGGACAGAAGCGCAGAGCGTGCGTGTGAAAAGATCTACGACAAGATCAGCCGCTATGCAGAGCGCCTGGTCGCAACGGGAGAAGAGATCGAGCGGGAATTCGGCATTCCCATCGTCAATAAGCGGGTTTCCGTCACACCCATCGCGCTGGTCGCCGCCGCGTCGGAGACAGAAGACTATGTCCCGTTTGCCAAGGCGCTTGACCGCGCGGCCAAAAATGTCGGTGTTAACTTTATTGGCGGTTTTTCGGCGCTTGTGCAAAAGGGCATGACGGACGCCGACCGGAAGCTGATCGCTGCGATCCCCGAGGCGCTGGCCTGTACGGACCTTGTGTGCTCATCAGTCAACGTCGGCTCGTCCAAGGCGGGAATCAACATGGATGCTGTCGCCCTGATGGGGCAGACGGTGAAAAAGACGGCGGCGCTCACGGAAAAGCAGGGCGGCTTTGGCTGCGCCAAGCTTGTGATCTTCTGCAATGCGGTAGAGGATAACCCCTTCATGGCGGGCGCGTTCCACGGCGTGGGCGAGCCGGAGAAAGTGATCAATGTCGGCGTTTCCGGGCCGGGCGTTGTGTATCACGCGCTGCAAAGCGTCAAGGGCCAGCCGTTCGACGTGGTGGCGGAGACCGTGAAGAAAACGGCGTTCCGCATCACGCGCATGGGTCAGCTCGTCGCGCAGGAGGCGAGCCGCAGGCTCGATACGCCGTTTGGCATTGTCGATCTTTCCCTTGCGCCCACGCCCGCCGTCGGCGACAGCGTGGCCCGCATTCTGGAGGAAATGGGGCTTGAGGTCTGCGGCACGCACGGTACGACCGCCGCGCTCGCCCTGCTCAACGACGCGGTGAAAAAAGGCGGCGTGATGGCGTCCTCCTCGGTGGGCGGCTTATCCGGCGCATTTATCCCCGTCAGCGAGGACGAGGGCATGATCGCCGCGGCGTCGTCCGGCGCGCTGACGCTCGACAAGCTGGAGGCGATGACCTGCGTGTGCTCCGTAGGACTTGACATGATCGCGCTTCCGGGCGACACGAGCGCAGAGACCATTGCTGCCATCATCGCCGATGAGGCGGCCATCGGCATGATCAACATGAAGACGACTGCGGTGCGCGTCATCCCCGCGCCTGGCTGTAAGGTGGGCGACACGGTGGAGTTCGGCGGACTTCTCGGCTCGGCACCGGTGCAGGCGGTCCACCCTTATTCGAGCGCGGAGTTCATTGCGCGCGGCGGCAGAATTCCCGCGCCGCTGCACAGCCTGAAGAACTGAAAAAAGCGGACAGCCTTGACTGTCCGCTTTTTTATATAGAATTCGTCTTTTCAGAACAGCAGCTCGTAGCCCATCTTGATGAAAAGAAGCGCCAGCACCACGAACATCATGTTGCGGATCTTTTTGCTGCCGCCGCGAATGGCATAGCGCGCGCCGAGATAGCTGCCGAGAATGCTGCATGCGATGGCAGGCAGCGCCAGCTTCCAAAGAACGCTGCCGTGCAGGATCCAGACAACGGCAGCGGCAACGTTGGAGGCCAGATTGGTAGCTTTGGCACAGCCTCCTGCCGTGATGAGGTCGAGCGAGAGAAAGCCCGTGAAGCCGAGGATCATAAAGGTTCCTGTGCCGGGGCCCAGCAGCCCGTCGTAGCAGCCGAAGACAAGGCCGATGAGCGCGGCGGTGACGACCTCGCGCTTAACGGAATATACGGGGCGCTCTTCTGCGGGAATGTCCTTGCCGAAATCCTTTTTTACCGTCAGAAAGACGGCCACGCAGGGGAGCGCGATAAGCATCAGCGTTTCCAGCGTCTTTTCCGAGATGACGGCGGCCAACTCTGTGCCGAGCGCCGAGCCGATCAGCGCGCCGACGGCCGCAGCGATGGCGGGACGCAGCAGGATCTTGCCGCTGCGAAAATACTTGAAGGTGGCGGTCAGCGCGCCGCAGCCGTTGACGACCTTGTTCGTTCCGGCGGCAAGGTGAGCCGGGATACCGGCCATCAGATAGGCGGGAAGCGTGATGAGTCCGCCGCCGCCGGCGACGGAATCGACAAAGCCGCCAAGAAAGATGAGCGGCAGAACAACGATCAGAATTTGCGGTGTGAGTTCCATGAGAATATCCCTCTTTTCCTGAGATTGCTGCATTTTATCACAGGAAAAAAAGTTTTACTACTCTTTTGCGCAAAATATGATAAAATAATTTCACTGATTCTTTACGCCCAAAGCGCAGAAAGGAACAACGCTATGGAACGCAACAACAAAGCTGCCATCGAGGCGCTCTTGAAGCGCCACGGTTTTCATTTTTCAAAGTCCATGGGGCAGAACTTTTTGATCGACCCCGCCATCCCCTATGAGATCGCCGAGAGCTCGCGCGCAAACGAGCAGAACGGCGTGCTCGAGATCGGCCCCGGCATCGGCGCACTGAGCCACGAGCTCTGCGAGCGCGCGGGCAAGGTGGTGGCCGTGGAGCTTGACAAGACGCTGCTGCCGATCCTGAACGAGACCATGGCGCGTTTTGACAACTTCGAGGTCGTGTCCGCCGATATTTTGAAAACCGATATCCCTGCGCTTGTGCGTGAAAAATTCGCAGGCCTCACGCCCATCGTGTGCGCAAACCTGCCCTACAACATCACGACGCCCGCCATTACCGCACTTATCGAGTCGAAGTGCTTCGAGAGCATCACGGTGCTCGTGCAGAAGGAGGTCGCCGAGCGCCTCTGCGCCGCGCCGGGCACGAGCGCCTACGGCGCGTTCTCCGTCTTCATGCAATACTACACCGAGCCGGAGCTGTTGTTCGCCGTGCCGCGCGAGTGCTTCGAGCCGCAGCCGAAGGTCACGTCCGCCGTGCTGCGCGCCGTCGTGCGCAGGGAGCCTCCGGTCGAGGTCGAGGACGAGAAGTTCTTCTTCCGCGTGGTGTACGCCGCATTCGCCCTGCGGCGCAAGACGCTTGTCAACAGCCTGATGACGGCGTTCGGCAGCCAGCTCACAAAAGAGCAGGTCACGCAGGCGGTCATGTCCTGCGGTTTAGAGGCCAACATCCGCGGCGAGCGGCTGGGGCTCAGTGAATTTGCCGTGCTGTCCGCCGAGATCGCCGCATTACTGTGACAGCACAGAAGCATCTATTCAAAAAATTGATAAACCATATGGTTGCTATTGATAAGACATTCTGCTACAATTTTCGGCAGAAAGGAGTCAAACTCAATAGCAGCCATTTTTCCTGTGCATCGGTTAGCTCCCTGCCGCCCCAAAGCGGCACAGCACACCACACAAGACGCGGTGCAAAATTTTTCTTTTTCATTACACCGTGAACATGCTACGAGGGAAAGAACAAATGACGAATTTGACGAACAACAAGGCCGTTTTGTCGTGGATCGACGAAATGACCGCCATCACCAAGCCGGACAAGATTGTCTGGATCACGGGGGAAGAGGAACAGCTCGACGCGCTGCGCGAGCAGGCCGTCAAGGAGGGCATCCTCATCAAGCTCAACCCGGACAAGCTCCCGGGATGCTACCTGCACCGCACCGACCCCGACGACGTGGCGCGCGTGGAGGACCGCACGTTCATCTGCTGTGAAAAGGAAGAGGACGCAGGCCCCACGAACCACTGGGTAGAGCCCAAGGAAATGTACGAAAGGATGTACGCTCTGGCCGACGGCGCCTATAAGGGCCGCACCATGTACATCATCCCGTACTCCATGTCCATCATCGGCTCTCCGTTCGCCAAATACGGCTTTGAACTGACCGACTCCATTTATGTCGTGCTCAACATGCACATCATGACCCGCATCGGCAAGGCCGTGTGCGACGCGCTCGGCGATGATGAGGGCTTTATCAAGGGCCTGCACTGCCAGTGCAACCTCGACAAGGACAACAAGTACATCGTCCACTTCCCGCAGGACAATACGATCATCTCGATGAACTCGAACTATGGCGGAAACGTGCTTCAGGGCAAGAAGTGCTTCGCGCTGCGCATCGCCTCGAACCTCGGCCGTCAGGAGGGCTGGATGGCCGAGCACATGCTGATCCTCGGCATCCAGAACCCGCGCGGCGAGATCAAGTACATCTCCGCCGCCTTCCCTTCCGCCTGCGGCAAGACGAACCTCGCCATGCTCATCCCGCCCGAGGGCCTGCAGCGCTGGGGCTGGCGCGTCTGGTGCGTGGGCGACGATATCGCGTGGCTGCGCGTCGGCAAGGACGGCAGACTCTGGGCCGTGAACCCCGAAAACGGCTTTTTCGGCGTTGCGCCCGGCACATCCATGAAGTCGAACCCCAACGCGCTCATCTCTACGCACAAGGACACGATCTTCACGAACGTCGCGCTTGACCTCAGCGACAACACCGTCTGGTGGGAGGGACTCAACAAGACGCCGCCCGCGCGCGCCATCGACTGGCGCGGCCGTCCCTGGACGCCGCAGAGCCCTGAAAAGGCCGCGCACCCCAACAGCCGCTTCACCGCGCCCGCGCGCAACTGCCCGTGCCTGAGCCCCGAGTTTGACAATCCCGAGGGCGTGCCCATCAGCGCCATTGTCTTTGGCGGCCGCCGCGCGAAGACCGCGCCGCTCGTTTACCAGTCCTTCAACTGGCAGCACGGCGTGTTTATCGGCTCGATCATGGCGTCGGAGACCACCGCCGCGGCGACGGGCCGCGTCGGCGTCGTGCGCCGCGACCCGATGGCGATGCTGCCGTTCTGCGGCTACCACATGGGCGACTACTGGCAGCACTGGCTCGACATGGGCAAGAAGATCCCCAAGCCGCCGAAGATCTTCAACGTCAACTGGTTCCGCACCGACGAGGACGGCAACTTCGCCTGGCCCGGCTTTGGCGACAATATGCGTGTTTTACAATGGATCATCTCGCGCGCCGACGATGAGATCGGCGCGGCGGAGACCGCGCTCGGCTACGAACCCAACACCCACGATATCGATATGGAGGGGCTTGAAATGTCGATGTACGACATGCGCCGCCTGCTCTCGGTCGACCGTGACCTCTGGCTCCAGGAGTGCGAGGACGCGCGTGAGTATTACGAGAAGATCGGCAAGGTGCCGCCTGAGCTCTACGAAGAGCTCGACGCGCTCGAAATGAGATTGAACCGCGGCTATAAGGTCAAGCACGAATAAAACGAAGCAATGCAAAAAAGGAACCGCTCGAAGAGCGGTTCCTTTTTACGTAAAGAGCCTCGCAGAGTTTGCGCCGCGCACGGCGCAAATAAATCGAAATTTGTTTTTCGCCGCGACAAGTGCGTGGCGAAAAACACTTTGCGCGGAGCGAGCGTCGAATTGGCCGCATTATGCGGCCAACCGAGGCGCAGAGCGCAGCGAAACTTTCTCAAGAAAGCGGCTTCACCGCTTTCTTGAAGCTATCTTACGACGCCAAACTGGAAGAGATAGTCTCTCCACATCGGATAGTACGCGGCCTTGACGTGGACGCCGTCGCCAGAGTATTCCGGCGTCAGCGCGCCGGTAGAGTCGTCGAAGACGGGATTGCAGTCGATGTAGAAGACCGTTTCGTTGTCGGCGAGCTTTTGGAGCTCGGCGTTGCGTGCGTCGATGGTCGAATTCTTAAAGAACGTCGCGTCGGACTTTTCCTGCGTCGTGTGGAAGATGGCCTGCAAAAAGATGATGGCGTCAGGCTGGAGCTCGCGCACTTCGTCGAGCAGGACCTTGTACTGTGCGGCCCAGCTCTCCGCCGTGCCGGTACCGAGCTCGTTGATGCCGAGCATCAGGTAAATTTTGCCGTAGTGCTTGCCGGAGAGCGCCTGCGCAAGCGTCTGCTTGCCGGGGAACTCCGCCTTTTCGACCGCCGACCAGACCGTCAGGCCGTTGTGGCAGAGGTAGTCGGCGTTATTGAGGCCCGCATAGTCCTTGAAGCCGTCGGTGTGCGAGTCGCCGATGAACAGCGCGTCGTCAAAGTAGCTCGCGTCCACCGTGGTGAAGGGGGAGTCGGGCTCTTCCGGTTCGGGCTCCGGTTCCGGGTCCGGAAGCGGAGCGGGGTCTGGGACGGGAGGAGGTTCGGGCGCTTTGGGCTCGCTCCACGGGTAGACCCCGTCTGCGGCCGCTGTGGCCATTGCCGCGACGGGCGGCGTCGCGGCATCCAGTTTTTCAAGATAGTCCTGATATACGCCGGTGGGATCGAGCGCGGCGTAAGCGTTGAGCGCCAGCGCGCTGACAAAGCACAGCGGCAGCAGGAAAAAGGGACGAGAGGACATGAAAGGTCTCCTTAGAAACGGGAATAGAGGAAGGCGTTGCCCGACGAGGTGGCGATGAAGTACACGCACACCCAGAAGAGCAGAAACAGCGGGAGCTGGACGAGTAAACTGCCGCGGTGCTTTTCATAAAAGCGGCGCGGCTGCGGCAGACAGAAGAAGACGGCGAGCAGCAGCAGCCACCAGTAGGATGAGAGCAGCTTGAGCACATCCTGCGCGGAGATGGCGCTGTGTGCGCCGAACAGCGGGAACAGGCGGGAAAAATACGCGCCGATGTCCTTTAAGCGCGTGATGCGGAAAATGACCCACGTCTGCGGGATGACGAAGAGGAGATAGACGTGCGAGAGCACTTTATGCTCCTTGAGAAAATTGCCGATGCAGAACTTTTCGAGCAGGATGAAGCCAAGCAGCATCACACCCCAGAGGACAAAATTCCAGCTCGCCCCGTGCCAGAGGCCGGTGAAAAACCACACGACCGTGAGCGAGAGCACCGTGCGGGCATTGCCGTTGCGGCTGCCGCCGAGCGGGATGTACACATAGTCGCGAAACCATGTGCCGAGCGTGATGTGCCAGCGGCGGTAGAACTCGCTCACCGAGCGCGCGGTGTAGGGCAGGTCAAAGTTGCGCGGTACAGGCAGCGCGAGCATCTGCCCGAGGCCCATCGCCATGAGCGAATAGCCGGAAAAGTCGAAATAGAGCTGCAAACTGTAGCTCACCGCGCCGAGCCATGCGAGCGGCGTCGACAAATATTCGTAACCGATGCGCTCGAGCGATGCCCACAGCGGCGCGAGCTGGTCGGCGAGCAGCACTTTGAAGCACAGGCCGACAACAAAGAGCTCAAAGCCGGAGAATACGTCCTCGCGCGTGATCGTGCGTTCCTTCAGTGCGCCGCGCCATTCGCGGCAGCGTAAGATCGGCCCCATCGTGAGCTGGGGGAACGCGATGGTGAAAGCAGCGTAGTCGATGAGGTTTTTCTCCGCCTCCTCGCCGCGATAGACGTCGATGAGGTACCCCGCGCTCTGGAAAAGGTAGAAGCTGATGCCGAGCGGCAGCGCAAGCTCGACAAGGGAGAACGCCGTCCCCGTCAGTTTGCCCAGATTTTCCAGAATAAATGCAGCGTACTTGAAGTACACAAGGCAGAAGAGATCCTGCGCCAGCGCGATGATCAGCAGTGCTTTTCGCGTGCGGACTTCTTTCCCAGCCATTGCGCGGGCGAGGGCGTAGTGCAGAAGCAGCACGCCGGACAGCAGCAGTGTGTCGCGCGCGCCCGCGCCGATGAAGTAGAAGGCAAAGCTGCCCAGCACGAGCGCAGCATTTTTGAAGCGAAAGGGCAGAATGTAATAGACCGCGAAAAACAGCGGCAGAAAATAAAAAAGAAACGTAAGGTCGGAAAAGCTCACGGGGAAACTCCTGTCATAATTTGTCAGCGTCTTATTGTACACGCCGGGGCGGAGCGCGGCAATGGAAAAATCAGGAATTCGTCAAGAAACCGCCGGGTAAGCCAAAACATGAGATTTTGGTTTACATGCGGCGGCAAGCGTGCTACAATCCTAAGACGGCGGCTGCGAAAAACGCAGCGTTTGATATTTTATGTCAATCGTAAGCGATAAGCCGCCGACTGTCAACCTCAAAAGGGTAACAATTTCGGTTACATTTTGTAACGGAGGACGCTATGGGAAAAGAGACTGTTTTGGCGCTGCTGCTGCGGGAAAAGGGACACTTCGTCTCCGGCGAGGCCGTCAGCGCCGAGCTCGGCATCACGCGCGCGGCCATCTGGAAGAGCATTTCCGCCCTGCGCGCGCAGGGGTACGAGATCGACGCCGTCACGGGACGCGGCTACTGCCTCAAGTCGCTGCCCGACACGCTGACCGAGCAGACCGTGCGCAGCTACTTGGGACCTGTCGAAACCGTCGGCAAGCGCATCGACTGCTTTGATTCCATCGACTCGACAAACGCCTACTTAAAGCGCATTGCGCTCGACGGCGCGCCGGACGGTACCGTCGCCGTCGCGGCGGAGCAGACGAGCGGCCGCGGTCGCCGCGGCCGCAGCTTTCAGAGTGCGGCGGGCAAGGGCGTTTACCTGTCGATCTTGCTGCGTCCGAAGCTTGCGCCGTCGCAGCTGATGCCGCTCACGGGTCTCATCGCCGTTGCGATGAGCCGCGCGGTCGACCGCGTGGCGGGGACGCACTCGCAGATCAAGTGGACAAACGATCTCATCCTGAACGGCAGAAAGCTCTGCGGCATTTTGACCGAGCTGAGCGTCGAGGGTGAGACCGGCGAGCTCCAGTATGTCGTGGCGGGCATCGGCTTCAACGTCAGCCAGCGCGAGGAGGACTTCGCCGGCGAGGTCTCGAAGATCGCAACGTCCATCCTGCGCGAGACGGGCAGGCTCATTTCGCGCGCGGAGCTGTCCGCGGCGATGATCGAGGAGCTCGATGCGCTTTATACGGCGCTCAGATCCGGAGAGACGAGCGGGTATCTCGACGAATACCGCCACCGCTGCGTGACCATCGGGCGCGAGGTGCAGCTTTTGTGGCAGGATACGAAGGAAAAAGTCACGGCGCTTGACGTGGACGAGGAGTTCGGCCTCATCGTGCGCCGCGAAAACGGGACGGTCGAGACCGTCCGCACGGGTGAGGTGTCCGTGCGCGGCCTTTACGGATATGTGGAGTAAGGAGAAAGTGTTTTGAAGGAACTTTTGGAACTGTTTCTCACCTTTGCCAAGATCGGCGTGATGACCTTTGGCGGAGGTATGGCGATGCTGCCGATCCTCGAGCGCGAGGTGGTGCAGAATAAGCACTGGGCAACGGAAGAAGAGCTGGTGGACTATTTTGCCATCGGTCAGTGCACACCGGGCATCATCGCCGTCAACACGGCGACATTTGTCGGGCAGAAGAGAAAAGGCGCGATGGGCGGCATCACCGCGACGCTCGGCGTGGTATTCCCCTCGCTCGTCATTATCACGATCCTGGCGGGACTCATTACGAACTTTGCCCACCTTGCTTGGGTGCAGAACGCCTTTGCAGGCATTCAGGTGTGTGTATGCGTGCTCATCCTGAACGCTGTGCTCAAGCTGCTGAAAAAGTCGGTCGTGGATAAGCGCACGGCGGTCATCTTTGTTATCGTGCTGCTGGGGAATATGCTGCTGAGCGTTTCGCCGGTGTGGTTCGTGCTGCTCTCGGCGATGTCCGGAATCGTGCTGAAAAATCTTGAGGGGAGGGCGGCAAAATGACCTTGTATCTTCGCTTATACTGGGAATTTTTCAAAACGGGCCTGTTTGCCATCGGCGGCGGCATGGCGACGCTGCCGTTCCTCAAGGATATCGGGGCGACCACGGGCTGGTTTTCGCAGACGGACCTGATGAACATGCTGGCTGTGTCGGAATCGACGCCGGGTCCTGTCGGCATCAACATGGCGACCTATGTCGGCTATACGGTCGGCGGCGTGCCGGGCGCGATCGTCGCCACCATCGGCGAGGTGACACCGTCGATCATCGTCATTTTGATCGTTGCGGCGATGCTCGCCAAATTCCGCGACAGCCAGTATGTCGCCAACGCGTTCTACGGCCTTCGTCCCGCCTCCACCGGCCTGATCGGCGCGGCCTGCGCGGGCGTGATGCTTCAGGTAATCGCCGGGATCACGAGCGCGTCGCAGGAGGATTCCATCCTGATGAAATTCTCGTGGGACGGCGCGATCAGCTGGCGCGGCATCATCCTTGCGCTGGTGCTGCTCGTCTTCACGCGCTACATCAAAAAGACCAAGGACCTGCACCCGATCGTCTTTATCGGAGTCTCCGCGGTGATCGGCGTCGTGTTCCACTTCGCGGGAGTGTAAAAGATATTCAAAAAAGAGGGACGCAGCTGAAAGCTGCGTCCCTCTTTTTTGAGAAAGATGCGTTCCGCTTTGTGCCTTGCCGCCCATAGGGCGACTGCGACACGCGCGGAGCGAGAAGTGTTTTTCCGGCGTACACGCTGCCGGAAAAACGGATTCCAATTTATTTCGCGTCTGCGGACGCCTGGGCAGCCGTTGGCGGCTCTGCCGCCTTACGGATGCCGCGTACCCCTTGCGGGTAAAACTCTGCGAGGCTTTTTTAACCGCTGCGTTAGTCGGCGGAGGCGATGTGGCTGGCGATGCGCTGCATGATCATGTCGAGGGCGACTAAGTTGTGGCCGCCTTCAAGCACAATGATATCGGCATACTTGCGGCTCGGCTCGACGAACTGCTCGTGCATGGGCTTGACGGTCGTCAAATACTGCGTGATGACGCTCTCGAGCGTGCGGCCGCGGTCGCGCACGTCGCGCAGCGCGCGGCGCAGAATGCGCACGTCGGCGTCGGTCTCGACAAAAATTTTGATGTCAAGCATTTCGCGCAGCCGCGGGTCCTGGAAAATGAGGATGCCCTCGACGATGACGACCTTGCTCGGCCGGATGAGCTCGGTCTCACTTGTGCGCTGGTGGTCTGCGTAGGAGTAGACAGGGCAGCGGATGGCCTTGCCCGCCTTGAGCTCCTTAAGCTGCTCGACCATCAGATCGGTCTCGAAAGCGTCGGGGTGGTCGTAATTCTGCTTGCAGCGCTCTTCAAAGGGCCTGTCCTGATATTTATAATAGCTGTCGTGGTGCACGACGCTGATATCGTCGCCGAAGTGCTGCTTCAGATGCTCGGTGAGCGTCGTTTTGCCCGAACCGGTGCCGCCTGCAATGCCAATGAAGATGGTGTTCATCGCCAGACCCTCCATGAATCGTTTGTTGTTAAGTCGATTATAGGAAGACTTTGGCGAAAAAGCAAGGCCGCGCGGCGGAATTCGGCAAAAATTTGCGTGTTTCGGTTGACGCGGGACAAAAAAGCAAGTATTATGTAAAGGAACGCGGCACCGTGTGTGCTCGCGCGCAGAGACTCTATTTTGACAAAAGAAAGGAGCGTCGGCATGAATCTTCTCAAGTGCCCGCGCTGCGGCGAAGAATATTCCCCCAGCTATCGCAGATGCCCGTTCTGCGAGGAGGGAGACCATCCCCGTAAGATCAAGTACAACTCCAGCAAACAGAGCGGCGGCCGGCGCGTTTCGGATAAAAAGCAGACGCAGTCCGTCCGCGGCGCGATGGCGGCGGTGCTCGTCGTCGTGCTGCTGCTTCTGAGCTGGTCGCTCTTTGGTGACAAGATCGTCGCAAAGATCACGCCCGCCGACGACGGCAATACCCCCGGCGTGCAGGACGATGTCAATACGCCCGACGACAGCAATACGAACACGGACGATCCGAACGCGAACAACGGCGGCACCACTGACCCGAACACCGGTGATGAGCCGAACGCAAATGATCCCGCAAACGGCAGCGACACAACTGCCACCAATCCCGGCACCACGACAACCCCGTCCACCCCGACGGTGGATGCCTCGGCCCTGAGCATCAAGACGAACGTCGGCACGACGCTGCCCAAGGATGGAAACGGCAACTTTGACTGCACGATCAAGCCGAGCGAGACCATCCGCCTGAGCGTTTCCGGCACGGACGCGGCCGCGGCCTGGGCGGTGGCGGACGCGAGCGTCCTGTCCATCTCGGCGGACGGCTTGATCACGCCTGCCAAGGTGGGTACCACGACCGTGACGGCCACCGTTGGCGGCGCGGTGCTGACCATCACGGTGCGCATCAAGTAAAGAGAAAAAGAACGGCCGGGGGCCGTTCTTTTTTACGCAAAAAGGGGCGGCTTTCCTTGCAAGCACTGCCCGCCTGTGCTACAATTACCTTGAAAAAGTATTTGCAGGAGCTATCGACCATATGACGACCCGTGAATTTCAGCAGAAAAAGCCGCTTTCCATTCTCTTCACCTACTTCAAGCCGCACCGCGGCCTGTTTATCCTGGACCTTGTCTGCGCGACGGTCGTTGCGCTCATCGATCTCGCCTTCCCGCTCGTGACGCGCAAGTCGATGTACGACCTTTTGCCGAATCAGCAGTACCGCACGTTTTTTATCGTGATGGGCGTGATGATGGCGGCGTTCATTGTGCGCGCGCTTTTATACTATGTCATTTCCTACTGGGGGCACACATTCGGCATTCTGGTGGAGGCGGACATCCGCCGCGACCTTTTCACGCACGTGCAGGAGCTGGACGTCAGCTTCTTTGACCACAACCGCACGGGCCAGCTCATGAGCAGGCTGACGAGCGATCTCTTCGAGATCACGGAGCTCGCCCACCACGGCCCCGAGGACCTGCTCATTTCGACGCTGACGATCGTCGGCGCGCTCGCCATCCTGTTTTCCATCGAGTGGCGGCTCGCGCTGGTCGTGGCGTGCATCCTGCCGGTGTTCATCGCGGTCATCATGTCGCGCCGCAGCAAGATGACGGCAGCCTCGCGCGGCGAGAAGCAGAAGACTGCCGCCATCAACGTCGGCATTGAGTCGTCGCTCTCCGGCATCCGCACGGCGCGCGCCTTTGCCAACGAGGAAGAGGAGATCGACAAATTCAACGCGGCGAACGAGGAATTCAAGGTCTCCAAGCGCAAATTCCACCACGAGATGGGTGTGTTCAACGCGACGATGGAATTTTTTATGACGCTGCTCTCTGCCGCCGTCATCACGGTGGGCGGCTATCTCATCATGCGCGGCGAGATGAACTACATTGACCTCATCACGTTTTCCCTTTACATCGCAACGTTCATCAACCCCGTGCGAAAGCTCGCGAATTTCTCTGAGATTTTTGCTCGTGGCTTTGCAGGTCTTGAGCGCTTCACGGCGCTCATGCGCGTCGAGCCCGCGCTCAAGGACGCACCGGACGCGAAGGAGCTCGAACACTGCCGCGGCGAGATCGACGTCGACCATGTGAGCTTTTCTTACGAGGGCGAGGAGAATGAAGGCGTGCTCCATGACGTGAGCGTGCATATAAGGCCTGGCGAGATGCTCGCCATCGTCGGCCCCTCCGGCGGAGGCAAGTCGACGCTCTGCCAGCTCATCCCGCGCTTTTACGAGGTGAGCGAGGGCGCGATCCGTATCGACGGGGAAGATGTGCGCTCTCTTACGCAGTCGTCTCTTCACCGCGCCATCGGCATCGTGCAGCAGGATGTGTTCCTCTTTGCCGACACGGTGCGCGAGAATATCCGCTATGGCCGCCCCGACGCGACGGACGAGGAGATCGTCGAAGCGGCGAAGCGCGCGGAGATTTACGATGATATCATGGCCATGCCGCACGGCTTCGACACCTATGTCGGCGAGCGCGGCACGATGCTCTCCGGCGGACAGAAGCAGCGCGTGTCCATCGCGCGCATCTTCCTCAAAAACCCGCCCATCCTCATTCTGGACGAGGCGACGAGCGCGCTCGACAGCGTGACGGAGGTCAAAATTCAGCACGCTTTCGACGAGCTCGCGCGTGGGCGCACGACGCTTGTGATCGCGCACCGCCTCTCGACCATCCGCTCGGCGGACCGCATCCTCGTCGTCGAGAATGGCCGCATCGCCGAGCAGGGCAGCCACGAGGCGCTGCTCGCGCAAAACGGCGAGTATGCGTCCCTCTGGCGCACGCAGAATGGGAAAGCATGATGGACAGACGGCAGCTTTTGGATCGCGCCGCGCGCAATGGCGATGAGCGCGTGCTGCTGGCGCACATTCTGGACAAGTGTGAGCAGAGCAGAAACCGCAATATCCCGTCGGCGACGGACTTTTTGAGCCCCGCTGAGCAGCGCAGCGCGCAGGACCTACTGCATGCCGCCGCCATTCATGACGGCTGCGCCTTCTGCGGTGGATTTGAGCGCGCGGAGCGGAGAATGCTCCTCTTTCTGCCCGACTGGCAGGAGGAGGCCGACGAGAGCGAGTACATGACGGCGCTCCGCTGCACGTATCGCAAGGAAGATACGCTGACGCACCGCGACTTTCTCGGCTCGCTGATGGCGCAGGGCGTCACGCGCGAAAAGCTCGGCGACATTTTGGTGTCGGAGGGCTCGTGCGATTTGATCGTCTCGCGCGATATCGCGCCGTATCTGCTGCAAAACGTGGCGAGCGCGGGGCGCGTGAAGCTCTCGGTCAGCGAGATCGAGCTTTCAGACTTGAGCGTCCCCGCGCTCAAGGTCAAGGAGATTCGCGACACGGTCTCGACACTGCGGCTCGACGCCGTGGCGGCGAGCGGCTTTTCGATGAGCCGCGGCAAGGCGCAGGAGCTTATTTCCTCGGGCCGCGTGCAGCTCAACTACCGCGAAACGCTCAAGAGCGACGCCCCCGTCGCGCAGGGGGATGTGATCTCCGCCCGCGGCCTCGGCAAGTTCGAGGTCGCCGAGGTCGGCGGCCTGAGTAAAAAAGGAAGAACGGCGCTTTTGCTGCGCCGATACCTGTAAGGAGAAGAAGCATATGACGATGGATGAAAAGATCGCGCGCATCAACGCGCTGGCGCACAAGGCCAAAGCCGAAGGCCTGACCGACGAGGAGAAGGAGGAGCAGGCGCAGCTGCGCCGCGACTACATCGACTCGGTGAAGGCAAACCTAAAATCCCAGCTCAATACGCTCTACGTGCTGGATGAAAAGACAGGCAAGAAGACGAAGATCGTCGACTTTGAGCGCGAGCGCGCCGCGAGAGCGGGCAAGAAAAAGGAGAACAGATAAATGAGCAAGGATTTTGAATACGATCCCGAGACCGGTTCGTTCCGCTTTGACGAGAGCGGCGGAAAAACGAAGAAAAAGAACGATGTCGACGTCGGCGGCTGGATCATCATTGCGGCGCTGTTCGCCTTCGGCCTGTGGCCCATCGGCCTCATCGCGCTCATCTCCAAGCTCTCGGACAAGCCGAAAAAGGTGAGTTCGCCGCGCAGCGGCACGCGCACGAGCACCAGTCCGAACGCGAATGTTACGGCGCGCAGTACGAACAAGGTAGAAAAGACCGTCGTAAAGACGGCGAAGAAGATGAACCGCGCGCCGAAGGCTTCGGACAAGACCTCCCGCATCCTCTCGATCGTGGGCGCTGCCATCACTGCGATCTTTGGTATCAGCCTTGTGACCATGCTGGGCGAGGTCATCGCCTACGGCTGGTATTCCTACATGATGGAAGAGCTTTTCCCTATGTGCGGCTTTTTTGCCGGCGGCGTTGCCATGCTCGTCGCCGGGCAGCGCATGAAGCGCCGCAGTGCACGCATCGCGCGCTATCTCGCCGTGATGGGTGAGCGCGGCTACATCAGCGTGGAGGAGCTCTGCACCGTGACGGGCAAGAGCCGCAAAAAGATCGAGAGTGACCTTGACTACATGGTCGAAAAGGGTCTGCTCGGCGCGGGCGCGTACTTAGACAGCGGCCGCGGCATCTTCTTCCGCAGCGCCGACGCCTTTGCCGACTACGCGAATGCGACCGCGAAAAAGGAAAACGTCACGCCCAAGGAGGCCAACGAGGGCTATGCGGGCGCACTGCGCGCCATCCGCTCGGCCAACGACCGCATCGCCGACCCCGTGCTGAGCGAGAAGATCGACCATCTCGAGACCGTTGCGGGCAAAATTTTCCGCGAGGTCGAGGAGCATCCCGAAAAGCAGCAGCAGGCCGCGACGTTCCTCAATTACTACCTGCCCACGACGCTCAAGCTGCTTGACAGCTACGCCAAGTTTGAAGAGGCGGGCATCGAGGGCGAGAATCTCTCCCGCGCGCAGGAGCACATCGAAGAGACGATGGATGCCCTCATCAAGGGCTTTGACAAGCAGCTCGACGATTTGTACCGCAACGAGGCGATGGACATCGACAGCGATATCCGCGTGATGGAAAATATGCTCCGCCGCGACACGGCGAGCGTGGAGGACGATTTCGGCCTCGGCGGCGCGGCAGTGCAGCGCGCACCGGATGAGGAATAAGGTGCTGCACCGCTCTCATACGCTCTATGAGGAGAAAGGACAAGAGGCATGAAACAAACCGGCAGACGATTTGACGCCGCAGCCTTTTACAGCGGCACGAACAGCGAGGCCTACCGCTATCTCGGCGCGCACCGCACGCGGCGGTCGGGGAAAGACGGCTACGTCTTCCGCACCTGGGCGCCGAACGCCGCGCATGTGTCCGTTGTGGGCGATTTCTGCGGCTGGAACGGCTACGCCCACCCGATGGAAAAGAACGCGGACGGTTTCTGGGAGTGTTTTGTGCCGTCCCTCAAGCGCTACGATACCTACAAGTTCGCCGTGACGGCACAATCGGGCGAAACGGTCCTCAAGGCCGACCCCTACGCCTTCCACGCCGAGACCCGCCCCGGTACGGCCAGCAAGCTCTATGACCTCGGCGGCTACCGCTGGGGGGATGACGAATGGCGCGCGAGCCGCGCAAAGGCACCCCTCGACCGCTCGCCGCTCAACATTTACGAGGTCCACCTCGGCTCATGGCGGCGGCACGAAAACGGCGATTTTTACGACTACCGCACGCTCGCGCGCGAGCTGGCGGATCACGTTCTGGACCTTGGCTACAACTGCGTTGAGCTCATGCCCGTCACCGAGTATCCGCTTGACGATTCCTGGGGCTATCAGTGCACCGGCTATTTTGCCGCAACGTCGCGCTACGGCACGCCCAGGGACTTTATGTACTTTGTCGACCATCTGCACCAAAAGGGCATTTCCGTCATTTTAGACTGGGTGCCGTCGCACTTCTGCAAGGATGCGCACGGCCTCATCGACTTTGACGGCACGCCCTGCTACGAATACGCCGACCCCAATAAGCGCGAGCACGAGGGCTGGGGAACGCGTGTGTTCGACTATGGCCGCGGCGAGGTGAAGAGCTTTCTCCTTTCCTCTGCTGCGTTCTGGCTGCGCGAGTTCCATGTGGACGGCCTGCGCGTGGACGCGGTCGCGTCGATGCTGTACCTCGACTATGGCCGCGAAAATGGCCGTTGGACGCCAAACATCAACGGCGGGCACGAGAATTTAGAGGCCATCGACTTCCTGCGCGCGCTCAACGAGATGGCGTTTTCCGTCGACCCGAACGTGCTGATGGTCGCCGAGGAGTCGACCGCGTGGCCGCTCGTCACGCGGCCCGCCAAGGATGGCGGCCTCGGCTTCAACCTCAAGTGGAACATGGGCTGGATGAACGACATGTGCCACTATTTGAAGCTTGACCCCTGGTTCCGCCAGTTCCACCACAAGGACATCACGTTCTCGCTGATGTACGCCTTTTCGGAGAATTTCGTCCTGCCGATCTCGCACGACGAGGTCGTGCACATGAAGGGGTCGCTTCGCGGCAAGATGCCGGGCGACGACTGGCAGCAGCTGGCGGGGGTGCGCGCGTTTACGGCGTACCTGCTCGCCCATCCGGGCAAGAAGCTCACGTTCATGGGCGCGGAGCTGGGCCAGTGGCACGAGTGGAATTTTGCCTCTCAGCTCGACTGGTATTTGCTCGACAATAAAGAAAATCAGCAGACTCAGCGGTTTTTCAAGGACATCAACCGCTTTTACCTGTCGCAGAGCCCGCTTTGGGACATTGACTTTTCATGGGAGGGCTTTGAGTGGCTCGTCGCCGACGACAACCACAACAACGTCGTCGTCTTCGTCCGGCGCGACCGGAAAGGGCGCGAGCTCATCGCGGCGGTCAACTTTTCGCCCGTCGGGCGCGCGGACTACCGCTTCGGCGTCCCGCCGAAAAAGACGTACCGCGAGGTGTTTACCACCGACCTTCCCGCATACGGCGGCACGGGCGACTGGCGCAACGAAGGAGAGCTTTTGACCGAGTCCATCCCCTCGCACGGCAAGCCCTGCTCGCTGTGCGTGACCATCCCACCGCTCGGTGCGGTGTTCTTCGCGGGCGAGGGCGAATGGCAGGAAGAGGAGAAAACCAACGAGCCGCCCGAGGTGTGACCGGACGGCAACGAAACAAGGAGGAGAGAACAAGCGTGAAGAAAGAATGTATCGCCATGCTGCTTGCCGGCGGCCAGGGCAGCCGTCTCTACGTGCTCACGGAGAATATGGCGAAGCCCGCCGTGCCGTTTGGCGGCAAGTTCCGCATCATTGACTTTCCGCTCTCAAACTGTGCCAACGCTGGCATCGACACCGTCGGCGTTCTGACGCAGTACCGCCCGCTGGAGCTCAACCGCTACATCGGCTCGGGCCAGCCGTGGGATCTCGACCGCGCGGACGGCGGCGTGCACATCCTGCCGCCGTATCAGAGCGCGGGCGGTGCGTCGTGGTATAAGGGCACGGCCAACGCCATCTTCCAGAACATCGGCTTTGTCGACATGTACGACCCCGAGTATGTGCTCATCCTCTCGGGCGACCACATCTACAAGATGAATTACGCCAAGATGCTCGCCCACCACAAAAAAGCGGGCGCAGATTGCACCATCTCCGTTATGGAGGTGCCTTGGGAGGATGCGCCGCGCTTTGGCATCATGAACGTGGACGAAAACGACACGATCACGGAATTCGAGGAAAAGCCCGCGCATCCCAAGAGCAACCTCGCGTCGATGGGCATTTACGTCTTCACGTGGAAAAAGCTGCGTCAATACCTCATCGAGGACGAGAGCGACGAGGCGAGCAGCAACGACTTCGGCAAAAACATCATCCCCAAGATGCTGCAAAACGGGGAAAAGATGGCGGCGTACCGCTTCTCCGGCTACTGGAAGGATGTCGGCACGCTCGACTCTCTTTGGGATGCGAACATGGATATGCTCGCGACCGGCAGCGGACTTGATCTTCTCGAAAAGGACTGGCCGATCTATGGCCGCTCCGTCTCCGCGCCGCCGGCGTACTTAGGCGTCAACGCGCACGTGGAGCACAGCGTCGTCGCGCGCGGTTGCACGGTCGAGGGCGAGGCGGAGAACTCCGTCCTCTCTGAGCGCTGCACGGTGGAGGAGGGCGCAAGCGTCCAGTACTCCATCCTGATGCCCGGCGCGGTCGTCAAAAAGGACGCGCGCGTCTCCTACGCCATCATCGGCGAGAACGGCGTCGTCGGCGAGCACGCCTTTGTCGGCGCGCCGCCCGAGGCGGTGCCGCCGGAGCAGTGGGGCATCACGGTGCTCGGCCCCGGCGCGGCGGTCGCGGATGACTATGTGCTGCCTGCCAACCGCATGCGCAGCGTGGACGGAAAGGAGACGGTACGATGAACGGACTGCACGGCATCATCTTTGCCTATGAAAAGGCTCCCGGCCTTCGCGAGCTGACCGAAGCGCGCATGCCCGGCTCTGTGCCGTTCGGCGGGCGCTACCGCGTGGTCGACTTCATGCTCTCCAACATGGCGGGCGCGGGCATCACAGACGTCGGCGTTGTGCTGCACGGCAACTATCAAAGCCTGCTCGACCACATCGGCAGCGGCAAGACGTGGGACATGGCGCGCAAGAACGGCGGTCTCAAGCTGCTGCCGCCCTTTGCCGACGCGCGCAAGTTCGGCGTGGAGGAATTCCGCGGCAAGATGGAGGCGCTCTCGGGCGTGCGGTCGTACCTGCACGAGATCCGGCAGAAGTACGTCGTCCTGTCCGACAGCGACCTTATCATCAATCTGCCGCTGCAGAAGGTGCTGGACGCGCACATCGAAAGCGGCGCGGACATCACCTGCGTCTGCACCGAGAGCGGCCAGTTTGTGGAAAACGCCACGTATTTCACCGTCAACGAAGCGGGCCGCATCACCGAGACGCGCTGCGCGCCGCACAAGGCGAGCGGCTGCCGCAGCCTGGAGATCTACCTTCTGAGCCGCGACCTTCTTATCTCCCTTGTAGACGAGTGCGCCGCGCAGGACAAATACAGCTTTCGCAGCGATGTGCTCTGCGCCATGGGCGACAAGCTCGACCTGCGCGCTTTCCTGTGGGACGGATTTGCCGCGCAGCTGCGCACGGTGCAGGAATACTATGAGCGCAGCATGCAGCTCTTAGACCCCGCCATCCGTTCCGAGCTCCTGTGTGCCGAGCGGCCCATCCTCGCTAAAGAGGATGACGAGGCGGCGTCGTACATCGCGCCAGACTCGCGCTGTGTCAATTCGCTGATCGCCGACGGCTGCCAGATCGAGGGCAACGTAGAGGGGAGCATCCTCTTCCCGGGCGTCAAGGTCGGCAAGGGGAGTCAAGTCAAAAACTGCATCCTCTTTAAGAATACCGTGGTGGAGGACGGCGTGACGCTCGGCTGCGTCATCGCCGACAAGGACGTCCGCATCCGCCGCGGCGGCACGCTGATCGGACACGAGAGCTACCCGCTCGCTGTGAGCAAGGGCAGCATTGTATAAAAGCAGCAAACAGAAGAAAGGAACTTGCAGATGAACATTTTGTATGTGACGAGCGAGGCGGTCCCCTTTTGCAAGACGGGCGGCCTTGCCGACGTGGCCGGCAGCCTTCCGCAGGCGCTCGCGGCAAACGGAGACCGCGTGAGCGTCATCCTGCCGCTTTACGAGCGCGTGAAGGACAAGTGGGGCGAGCAGCTCCACTTTGAAAAGTGGACGTTCGTGCGCCTTGCGTGGCGCAGCGTCTACTGCGGGCTCTTTTCGCTCGAGCGCGACGGCGTCACGTGGTACTTTGTCGACAATGAGACGTATTTCCGCCGCAGCGAGCTCTACGGCTACTATGACGACGGCGAGCGCTTTGGCTTTTTCTCCCGCGCGGTGACGGAACTGCTCAAGTCCCTGCCGCAAAAGCCCGACGTTGTCCACTGCAACGACTGGCAGAGCGCGCTTGTGCCCATCTACATCAGGGATGAAGCCGTGCGCGACGGCTTTTATAAGGGAATCCGAACCGTCATTACGGTGCATAATATCGAATATCAGGGCCGCTACGGCAGCCGCACGGTCGAAGACCTGTTCGGTCTGGACCATGGCTGGTTCGACGGCGGCACGATCGAATTCGGCGGCGATGTGAACCTTTTAAAGGGCGCGATCGTCACGGCGGACGCCGTGACCGCCGTGAGCCCGACCTACGCGCAGGAGCTCAAGTACGCGTACTTTGCCCACGGGCTGGAAAACGTGATGAGCATGAATGCGCGCAAGCTCCACGGCGTGCTCAACGGCATCGACATGCAGCGCTATGACCCGTCGCGCGACAAGAGCCTCGCAGCGGCGTATTCACCCGATGACCTTGCCGGAAAGAAGAAGGACAAGGCAGCGCTCCAGCGTGTGCTGGGATTGCAGGAACGGCCCGATACGCCGATCCTCGCGATGGTCACGCGCCTTGTCTCCCACAAGGGGCTCGACCTTGTGTGCGAAACGCTCGACGCATTTATGGGCAAGGACGTACAGTTCGTCGTGCTCGGCAAGGGCGACGCGAAGTACGAGACGTTTTTTGAGTACGCCAAGCAGCGCTACGGCGGACGCATGGCCGTCTACCTCGGCTATTCCGAGCAGCTCGCCATGCAGATCTACGCGGGCGCAGACCTCTTCCTGATGCCCTCGAAGAGCGAGCCGTGCGGGCTCTCGCAGATGATCGCGATGCGCTACGGCGCGGTGCCCATCGTGCGCGAGACCGGCGGATTAAAGGACACTGTCCATGCGTATGAAGCCTGGAACGGACAGGGCAACGGCTTCACCTTTGCCAACTACAACGCTGGCGACATGTGCCACGTGATCTGCGAGGCCATTGACCTTTACCATGACAACAAGGGCGCCTACGCGATGCTCCAGCAGCGCGGCATGACCGCAGATTTCAGCTGGACGCGCTCGGCGCAGGAATACCGCAACATTTACGAATCCATCTGCCGATAAAGAAAAGGAAAACGATCTATGACCATTGACTCTGTGAAGAAAATGAAAGACGCGCTGTGCGAAAAGCTGAAGGTCAGCTTCGGCAGCACCGTGGAGGAGGCGAGCGACGCGCAGATGATGCGCGCGAGCGCCCTTGTCCTGCGCGACGTGATGGCCGAGCGCAGCGTGGACACCATGCGCGAGACCCGCGAGGAACACCGCCGTCAGGTGCACTACCTGTCGATGGAATTTCTGATGGGCCGCAGCCTGATGAAAAACGCGTTCAATTTAGGCGTCGGCGAAATTCTGACCGAAGCGCTCGACGAGCTGGGCTTCCGCGCAGCGGACATCTTTGAAAGCGAGCCCGACGCGGGTCTCGGCAACGGCGGCCTCGGCCGCTTGGCCGCGTGCTATCTCGACTCGATGACGACGCTCGACATCCCCGCCGCGGGCTATTCCATCTGCTATGAGCTCGGCATTTTCCGCCAGCGCATCGTCGACGGCCAGCAGGTCGAGCTGCCGGACAACTGGAAGGACCTCGGCGGCGCGTGGCTGCTGCCCAAGCCGCAGGAGACCGAGACCGTCTGCTTCGGCGGCACGGTCCGCCAGTTCTGGGACGACGGGCGGCTGCATGTTGTGCCCGAGGGCGCGACCGAGGTGCTGGCTATCCCCTGCGATATGGAGATCGCGGGCTACGGCACGGATCATGTGAACACGCTGCGCCTTTGGGATGCAAAGTCCCCCGTGCCGCTCGACATGTCGCTCTTTTCACAGGGCGAATATCTTCGCGCGCAGGAGCAGCACGCGATGGCCGAGACCATCGCGAAGGTGCTCTATCCCGAGGACAACCATCCCGAGGGGAAGAGCCTGCGCTTAAAGCAGCAGTACTTCTTCGTCTCCGCGACCGTGCAGTCCATCGTGCGCAAGCACATCGAGGTCTACGGTACAGCGGCGAACTTCCACGAAAAGAATGTCATCCAGATCAACGACACGCACCCCGCGCTCGTCATCCCCGAGCTCATGCGCGTCCTGATGGATGATGCGGGCCTCGACTGGGACACGGCGTGGAACATCACGACGCACTCCGTCGCTTACACGAACCACACGGTGCTTTCCGAGGCGCTGGAGCGCTGGCCGCAGGAGCTGATGCAGTCGCTTCTGCCGCGCGTGTGGACGATCATCACCGAGATCGCGCGCCGCTATCAGAAAAAAATCGAAAACTACTACCACGATGAGGCCAAAACGCGTGAATTGGCTATCATCTGGGACGGCCAGGTCCGCATGGCAAACCTGTGCATCGCGGGCGGCATGGCCGTGAACGGCGTGAGCGCTCTGCACTCGGACATCCTGCGAAACGACGTTTTTGAATACCAGTGCGCGATGGAGCCGGAGAAGTTCAAGAATGTCACCAACGGCATCGACCACCGCCGCTGGCTCGCGCAGATCAACCCGCGGCTCGACGAGCTCGTGCGCGCGCTCGCGGGCGGGGATGAATACCTCCTGCACCCCGAAGCGCTTAAAAAGCTCGAGGCCTATGCAGACGACACCGCGGTGCTGAACCGCCTCGGCGAGATCAAGCGCGCGAATAAGCTCGATTTTGCCGCCTACGTCAAAAAGACGCAGGGCATCGTGCTCAACACCGACGCGATCTTCGACGTGCAGGTCAAGCGCCTGCACGAGTATAAGCGTCAGCTTTTGAACGCGATGCATATCATCTACCTCTATCAACAGCTGCAAAACGACCCGAACCGCGCCATGCAGCCGCGCGTGTTCCTGTTCGGCGCGAAGGCCGCGCCGGGCTACGCGGTCGCCAAGCGCATCATCCGCCTCATCAACTCCCTTGCCGCTGAGATCAACGCCGACCCCATCTGCCGCGACAGGCTGCAGGTGGTGTTCCTTGAGAACTACCGCGTGTCGCTCGCCGAGCATCTGATGCCCGCGAGCGAGGTGAGCCAGCAGATCTCCACCGCTGGCAAGGAGGCCAGCGGCACGGGCAACATGAAGTTCATGATGAACGGCGCGCTGACCGTCGGCACGCTCGACGGCGCGAACGTCGAGATGCACGAGAGGCTCGGCGACGAGAACATGTTCCTCTTCGGCCTGCACGCCGACGAGGTCGTGCGCCTCAAGCGCGAGGGCTACGCCCCGCAGAAGCTCTACGCGCGCGACGAGAACCTGCGCGCGGTGATCGACAAGCTCAAGGCGGGCTTCTCAGACGGCGTTTCCTACGACGATCTCGCCTCGCGGCTGCTGATGAACGATGAATACATGCTCTTGCAGGACTTCGCGTCCTACTGCGCCGCCGAGCAGCGCATGGCAGACACCTACGCAAAAAGCGAGGAATGGAACCGCATGTCGCTCATCAACATCGCCCGCAGCGGCATCTTCGCCGCCGACCGCGCCGTCGCGCAGTACGCGGATATGATCTGGCATGTACCGCACAAATAAAGATTTCAAAAGAGGGACAGCTTTGCTGTCCCTCTTTTGATTTTTACAAAGAAGTGGCTGTGCCACTTCTTTGTAAAGATTCGCTTCATTCTGCGCCTCGGTTGTCCGATTTAAGCGGACAATTCGACTTTGCACCGTCGCGGCGTTACGATTCCCGCGCCCTTACAGGCGCGCCGATCGTGCCGCTTCCTCGAAACTGGCTCGCTTCTTCCGCCACCGGCGGCGCTTCGCCAATTTCCACTCCGCGCAAAGTATTATTTCTGACGCGCACGCCCCAGGGCGGCTTCTCTTGCCGCGCTGCGGCAATTCACCTTTTGTCGTCAGAAATAACAATCAAGATCATTTCGCGTCTGCGAACGCGAAAATTGGAACTTTTTCGTGAAGTTTTACGTCTATTATCAATATAACAACAAGAGGAGGACTCTGCTATGAAGAAGCTACTCTCCCTTGCGCTTGCGTGTTTGCTGCTCTTTTCGCTCTCGGCCTGCGGGCGGGAACCGAAGGAAGAGGTGAGTGACGAAAAGCCTGTGATTTATCTATATCCCGAGCAGGAGACGGATGTGCGTGTGACGCTTGATCTTGCGGGCGAGCTGACATGCGCCTATCCCGCCTACGGTGACGGCTGGAGCGTCTGCGCCGCGCCGGATGGCACGCTGACGGACGAGAGCGGCCAAACCTACCGCTACCTCTACTGGGAGGGCACGTCGGGGACGGATTACGACTTTTCCACCGGCTTCTGCGTTTCGGGGGAGGACACCGCGGCGTTCCTCGAGAATGCGCTCACGCAGCTCGGCCTTAATCGCGAGGAGGCGAACGAGTTTATCATCTACTGGCTGCCGCAGATGCAGGACAACGCCTACAATCTGATTTCGTTCCAGCAGGACGTTTATACGGATTCTGCCAAGCTCACGGTCGATCCCGCGCCTGACACGCTGCTGCGCGTCTTCATGGCGTGGCAGCCATCGGAAAAATTTGTCGACCTTCCCGCGCAGGGGCTTTCCGCGCCCGAGCGCACGGGCTTCACGGTCGTCGAATGGGGCGGCTGCGCGGTACAGTGATAAGAAAGGAGCGTGGGAGATGAAAAAGAGACGCTGGGCGATCATAGCGTTTGCCGTGATCTTTGCCGCGGCGTATGTTGCGATGGGCTATTGCATTCCGGCCTTTCGCATCAAGCTGGAAGCCGACGGCTGGACGTATTTTCTCGCCAGCCTGCAAGCACTCGCGCCGGTGAAGCTGATCTTTTCCACTGTTCTGTCGCTCATTGCGGCGTTGGCCGTGTACAACAGCAGAATGTTTCGACAATAAAAAAGAGGGCTTGCAAAGCAAGTCCTCTTTTTTTTATACGATCAACTGTTTACAGATTCTTGCCGAGTTCGTAAGCGGCGGTCAGGTCTTCTTCGTGAAGATCGTCCGCCGTGGAGCAGCCGCCGACATTCAGCCTGCCCACGATCTCCCAGCCGAGATAGTCGGCCATGAGGTCAAACGAAGCGTTCGCGCCGGAGGCAGTCTTTTGATCCTCATCGGCCATCGCGGTGAGGAAAACGGCCTTCTTTTTGCCCATCAGCGCTTCATTGTTGGCATAAAACGCCCTGGCATCCTTCGTGTCGTATCCTGAAAAGCAAGATCGGCATAGCGAGCTGGCAGTTTGCCTGCAAGTGCAGGGATTATCTTTATTTTTTCATCAGCGGTGCGCCGGTGTGCCATGCCTGACCGACCTTTTCGCCGATGGCATAGTAGCCGCTGCGGAACTGGTCGAACACAAATGCATTCAGCTTTGCGGCGTCCACCTTGCCTTTTTCATCCAGCACGGCTTCATCCGCCAGCACGCCGACGATCTCGCCGATGATGTGGTGGCCGTAGACCTCCATCTTGTCCTCAATGACCCTGCACTCCAGCGTCAGCGGGAACTCCTGCACAATAGGAGCGTCTACCTTTTCGCTTTTTACAGCACTCAAGCCGCTGTGCTCGAACTTGTCCGGCATCTTGTTGCCGCTGGCGATGCCGAAGAAATCGGCGGCTTCGATATGGGGAATGTCCGCAATGCTCAGCGTGAACGCACCGCGCTTTTTGATGTTCTCTGAGGTCTTGTGATCCTCGTCAATGTTGAGAGAAACCATGTTTTCGGCACAGATACCGCCCCACGCCATGTTCATCACATCGACGACATTATCGTCGCCGTAAGTGGCGATCATCAGCACGGGCATTGGAAACAGATAGGGATGGACACCCAATTCTTTTTTCATTATTAACGACCTCCATTTGCATTTTGGATTGACTTCATATGGTCATCCTGCTATCATCATAGCATGCATCGGAAAAAACACAAGTACTGTTAATAAATACAGGTACTTTCTAAAAGGGAAGTGTAAATATGTCCTGCATGGAGAAGTATATCAAAAGCGCAAATTTTGCCGACACCGGATTCAGCTACACGATGTCGCTCATCAGCGGCAAGCACAAGATGGTGATCTTATATTGCCTGATGGAGTATGAGCCGGTGCGGTTCAACGAGATGAAGCGCTATCTTGGGACGATCACAGATAAGACGCTCAGCAGCAACCTCAAGGAGCTGGAGGCTGATCGTCTCATCGTGCGAAAGGAGTATCCGCAGATTCCGCCGAAGGTGGAGTATTCGCTGTCGGAGCGCGGAAAGTCGTTGATGAAGGTCCTTGACCAGCTCTGCATCTGGGGCGAGGAAAACAGGTTGACAGCCATGATATAATCATACACGACTGAAAATATGAAAAAACAGAGGAAAATGCTATGGAATTCACACAGGGCGTGCGCTTTGACTCTCTCGGACTGACCGAAGAGGTCCAGCGCGCACTGAAAAAGAAAAATATTGAAGAGAGTACCCCCGTGCAGGCGGGCTGCATCCCGCCGATGCGCGAGTGGAAGGACGTCATCGCCAAGGCGCCCACCGGCACGGGCAAGACCTTTGCCTTCGGCATTCCCATCATCGAGCACATCGAGCCCGGCAGCGAGGAGACCGAGGCTGTCATCTTAGCGCCCACGCGCGAGCTCGCCATGCAGATCACGGCGGAGCTGCGCGACCTTTGCGTCTATCTTCCGGGTGTGCGCATCGTGTGCCTGTACGGCGGCGCGCCCATCGGCAAGCAGATCGACGCGCTCAAAAAGCACCCGCAGATCGTCGTGGCGACGCCGGGCCGCCTGAGCGACCACATGAAGCGCCGCACCGTCAAGCTCGACAACGTCAAGACCGTCGTGCTCGACGAGGCCGACCGCATGCTCGACATGGGCTTCATCCACGATGTGACGCGCATTCTGGACAAGCTGGCTTCCCGCCGCAACCTCGGTATGTTCTCCGCGACGATCTCGCGCGAGGTCATGGACATCAGCTGGATGTACCAGCGCGACCCCGAGGAGATCACCGTGCAGGCCAAGGAGGAGAATAAGCCCGATATCGCGCAGTACCGCATCGACGTGGGCCAGAACGACAAGGCGCATGTCATGGCGCAGATCATCCGCGCCGAGGGCCACGAGCGCGTGATGGCGTTCTGCAACACGAAGGGCATGACCGAGCGGCTCAAGGCGTTTTTGATGATGGAAGGCCTCGAGGCCGACTGCATCCACGGCGATATCCCGCAGAAAAAGCGCGAGGCCGTCATGGCGCGCTTCCGCCGCGGCGAACTGCCGATTTTTGTCGCGACCGACGTGGCCGCCCGCGGCATCGACGTCGACGACGTCGATGCGGTGTTCAACTACGACGTGCCGCTTGAAAACGAGTATTACGTCCACCGCATCGGCCGCACGGGCCGCGCCAAGCGCCGCGGCGTGGCGTACACACTGGTGCCGGATTATCCCTCCGGCATGCGGCTGGATGGGATCGCCAAGTTCACCGGCAATGAGGTCAAGAAAGCACATCTGGATGCGGAGGGGAAGTTAGTCGAAGACTAACAGAGCTTTATGCCCCTGCACCGTGCAGGGGGAGCGAATAAAAGGGGGATATTCTCTTTCACGAAAGAGAATATCCCCCTTTTGAACCCCCAAGAGAAAGGTTTGTATTGCAAGCGAGCAGCTTGAAGAGCTGCGGCGCTTGCCGAATCGAGTGCCTGCTATTTTTGTTGCTATACGATTTGACTTTCTTCTATCTTCGCTGTCGCTTTGCCTGCGATTCGTTACCCTTACGCAATTTCCGTCTACTACAGATTTTCACTGTTTTGTTTTTGTCTGCCGAGGCGGCCTTGCTGGCACTCGCTGCAATATGGAGGCTGACGGTAGACGGAAATTAGTCCGCACTTCTACAAGCTGGGCAGAGCGGCACCCGCAAGGGGTGTACCGCATCCGTAAGGCAGCAGAGCCGCCAACGGCTGCGCAACAGCGGATAATAGAAGTAGGCCAAATCGTCTAGCAACGCTAACGCGGCGACGCCGCGCGCAATCATCTTCATTCCGGAGGCATAAAGGTCGTTCGAGCCCGAGACTGCCAATCAAACGCCTTTCTTTTGGACGGTCACACCGCCCGTTTTCTTTCTCGGGAAAGAAAATGGGGGTGTGGTGCTGCGGCGTGCATGACGCATACCCTCCGCACCTGTGCGGAAAAGCAGCCACAATTTGGTAACAAACTGTAACTTTTATGCCCCTCACCTTTACAAGGCGAACGATTTTCGCTATAATATCTCCGTATTACAAAAAACCAAGCAGCCTTCGCTGCGTTTTGCCAATGGGAGGCATGATGAAAGCAATAAAGAGGATCACAGCTCTGGCGCTCTGTGCGCTGATGCTGTTGGGCCTTCTCTCCGGCTGCGGGGAGAAGAAGCAAGGGGACGAGAAATTCGTCCTGAACGTGAGCGTCTGCAACGTGATCGACTCGCTCGACCCCGCGATGAACACCGACGCGGATGCCGACAGCGTTTTCTACGCACTCTATGAAAACCTGATGCGCGAGAGCGACGACGGCAGCGGCGAGGTGACGCTGACGAACGGCATGGCCAAGGAGTACACCGAAGAGACAAACTACGACGGCAGCGTGACCTACCGCTTCACGCTGCGCTCCACTGCGCGCTGGTCGGACGGGGAAAAGGTGACGGCGGATGACTTCGTCTATGCCTGGCAGAGACTTGCCGACCCAGCGACGGATTCGCCGAATCACGCGCTGATGAGCGTGGTGGCGGGCTATGACGAGGTGCGCGAGACGGGCGACAAGACGAAGCTCCAGGTCTCGGCGAAGGACGAATCCACATTTGTCGTCACGCTGAGTGCACCGTGCGCCTATTTTATCGAGGGCATCTGCACGGCGGTCGCCACGATGCCGCTGCGCCGCGATCTGACAGAGAACGGCGGAGGCTTTGACACGCCGGACCTTGTGAGCAACGGCGCGTACCACGTGAGCGCGTGGGCAAAGAGCAGTGAGCTGACGGCGGCGCGCAACGACGAGTATTACGAGGCGCGTCTCGTCGGTCCCGACGAGCTGCACTTCATCTTCACAGCGGGCGCGGACGAGGCGTGGCAGCTTTACGAGGCGGGCGACATCGACTACATCGCCCACCTGCCCGACAGCGTGATCGCCGAGCTTTCGCAGGACGAGAGCTGGAAGTCAACGGCGGTGTACGCGACGGCGAGCGTCCTTTACAACAACGAGAGCGACACGTTCTCGAACGAGCACATCCGCAAGGCCTTTGACCTTGCCATCGACCGCGCGGCCGCCACAGCGGCGGGCGGCACGGAGAACAGCCCCGCGACGGGCCTTGTCCCCTACGGCATTCCGGATTCCGGCGAGACGGAGGACGATTTCCGCACGACGGGCGGCGAGCTCTGCGCCATCGATGAAGAGGGCATGAGCGCGCGGGCAACGCAAGCGCAGGAGGAGCTGACCTACGCGGGCTATTACAGCACGAGCATGTTCCCACCGGTTGAGCTTCTGTACGTGACCGGCACGGAGAATGACGCCGTGGCGAGCGCGCTGCAAAACATGTGGAGCACGACGCTTGGCGTGAACGTGATGCTGCGCGGCGTGACGCAGGCAGAGTACAACACGCGCATGGAAGCGGGGAACTACGAGCTCGCGCTGCAAAAGGTCACCGCGCTCTACGACGACGCGATGGGCTTCCTCGACCGCTGGTGCAGCGAGGATGAGCAGAACCTGATCAGCTATGAAAACGGCACCTACGACGTGCTGATGGGCGTCGCCAGAGCGTCGGAAAATCCTGTGGCGCGCACAGCGTTCCTGCACGATGCGGAGACGATGCTGCTCGGTGAGACAGCGCTCTCGCCCGTGTATTTTGACGGCACGGCGCACATGCTGCGCGACACGCTGCGCGGCGTCTACACCGACGGCTTTGGCAACAGCTACTTCGCCGGTGTGCGCGCAAACACAGACTGAATTGTGTGAAACGAAACAAAATGGCAGCTTTTGACCAAAAAGCTGCCATTTTTTCTTGCTTTGACAGGAAACTTGCAAAATAGTGCTTGCTTTTTGCGAACAAACAGACTACAATATGAGCCTTGGGCGGCTTTGTTCGCCCGTACTTTTTCTGTTGTGAGGGTATTACCATGACTGCGATTTTGAATCTGGCCGTTGCGCTGCTCGCAGGGCTTTTGATGACCCGTATTTTTAGCCGCTGGCATCTGCCTGATGTCACGGCGTTTCTTGTGACGGGCGTTCTGATCGGGCCGTTCGTGCTGGGCCGGCTCGGCATTCCGGGCCTCGGCTTTGCAAGCTACGACCAGGTCGAGGCGCTGAGCATGATCTCCGATGTGGCGATGGGCTTTATCGCCTTTTCCATCGGCAATGAATTCCGCCTGAGCCAGCTCAAAAAGACTGGCAAGCAGGCGATGATTATCGGCGTCTTGCAGGCGCTGGCCGCGCTGGCCTTTGTCGACGTTGCGCTCGTGATCTTCCACTTCCTGCGCCCCGACGTGCTGTCCGTCCCTGCGGCCATCACACTCGGCGCGATCGCCACGGCCACTGCACCTGCGACGACGCTGATGGTCGTGCGCCAGTACAAGGCCAAGGGCGAGCTGACGGATCTGCTGCTGCCGATCGTCGCGCTCGACGACGCGGTGGGTCTCATCGCATTTGCCGTATCCTTCGGTATTGCCCGCGCGATGGACAGCGCACAGTTCAGCCTCGCAAGCATTTTGCTCTCTCCACTCATTGAGATCGTCGGCTCGCTGCTGCTCGGCGCGCTTGCGGGTTTCGTGCTCACGAAGCTTGAGACGATGTTCCGCTCGAACTCGAACCGCCTGTCGCTGAGCATCGCGTTCATCTTTCTGATGGTCGGCCTGTCCACAGTGGACTTCACCGTCGCGGGCGTGGACTGCGGCTTTTCGCCGCTGCTCGTGTGCATGATGCTCGGCACGGTGTTCTGCAACATCTGCCCGCTGTCGGACGATTTGATGAACCGCGCGGACAAGTGGAGCACGCCGATGTTGGCGGTGTTCTTTGTCGTGAGCGGCGCAAACCTGCGCTTGAGCGTCTTTTCTCAGGGTGTGCTCGTGCTCATCGGCGTTGTGTACATCATCGCGCGCTCGGCCGGTAAGTATTGCGGCGCGCGCTGGTCGGCCAAGGCGGTGGGCTGTGACCACACGGTGCAGAAGTACCTCGGCATCATGCTGCTGCCGCAGGAGGGTGTGGCGCTCGGTATGTGCGTGAGCGCACAGGCGCTCGGCGCGGATGGCGAGCTGATCCGCAACATCATCCTCTTCTCCGTGCTGATCTACGAGCTGGTCGGCCCGCTGGCGACAAAGGAATCTCTCAAGGCCGCCGGCGCGATCACCGAAAAGCCCAGGGAAGTCCTCGAGCGCCGCGAGCGCAAGCTCGCCGAGGCCGAGCCCAAGGAACTCCTCGAGCGCCGCAAGGAGCGCGCAAACAAAAAGTAAATCCGCTGAAAGGAGATGGCCTTGGTCATCTCCTTTTTCTGCACCGGGCGGGAACTTTTTGTGAATTTGCGCGTCTAAAGAGGAAAGGCACTTGACATAACTTGTGAAAATTATGTACAATAAAGGCGAACAAACCGATAAGGGGGAATCATTATGGAAGGACGTCGGGTCAGCCGCCGCAAACCGCGGCGCAATCCGCTTTATGTGCTTTTTATGGGACTGCTGGCGCTTTCGCTGGTGCTCCTGATCACGGTGGTCGTGCTGGGCTTCAAGCTCAAGAGCGCGCGCAGCGATCTTGCTGCGGCGCAGACGAAAATCGAGCAGCTGCGCGGCGGCCAGCAGACCGGCGAGGACGGCTCAATCACCGGAGAGAACGATGTGAGCGAACCCGCGCAGGGCGATAATATGAGCGGCGATAATCAGACGGGCGGCGACACGATCGACTGGCTCGACCTCACGGGCCATGACGAGGTCTCCGTCAAGCCGAGTACTGTGTACGACAAGTATTACATCTACTACACCACCGGCGGCGTGAATCTGCGCAGCGGCCCGGGCACGAGCTATGACAAGGTCACGACCGTGTCGCTCGGCAGCGAGGTACAGGCTGCGGCCAAGCAGGATGGGTGGACGTTCGTCAGCGTGGACGGTAAGTTTGGCTGGATCAACTCGGACTTCCTCTCCACCACGTGCCCCGCATCGTAACAATATCAAGCAAAAAAGGAGCAAGCCGAAAGCTTGCTCCTTTTTGCTGTTCAGTTGCCGCCGCAGCCGCCTTTATCCTTCAGGGAGCACGCTCCTTTGAAGCCGCAGGCGTTGCAGTGGTTGTTCGGGTCGGACACGACGCTGCCGCTCAGAAAGCGCAGCGCGGCGTCGTCTGCCTTGCCGGAATAGCCGGGAAAGAGCATGATGCCTGCCATGCCGACAGCGGTGCGCTCGGTGTCGTCGATCGTGCCGCAGAGCAGCGCGTCGATGCCGTAACGCTCCAAAAGGCCGACGGCAGCGTCGGTGCTGCTTTCTTCCATCGGCTCGAGGAACTCGCGCACGATCTTTCCGTGGTCGTCCTCATAAAAATGGAAGGCTTCGGCATTGGCGAGCGGGGAGAAAACCTCCCCACTCACAACAGGGATCGCAATACGCATTGATTTCCTCCTTTTACACCTCAACGCCCTTGCCGTCGTTCCACTTCCACGCGCGGACCTCGGGCAGATCCACGCCGTTGTCCTTGATATACTGGCGGTGCTCAACGAGCTTGTCGTTCATCTTCTGGATGAGGTAAGCACCGCGGTTGCCGAGCTGCGGCAGGCGCTGCACCGTGTCGATGACGAGATCGAAGCGGTCGATATCGTTGAGCACGCGCATGTCGAACGGGGTCGTGATCGTGCCTTCCTCCTTATAGCCGCGCACGTGCAGGTTGCGGTTGTGGCGGCGGTAGGTCAGCTCGTGGATCAGCGTGGGATAGCCGTGGTAGGCAAAGATGATGGGCTTGTCCTTGGTAAAGAGCGTGTCGTACTCTGCGTCGGTCAGGCCGTGGGGATGCTCGGTGTGCGGCTGGAGCTTCATCAGGTCGACGACGTTCACGACGCGGATCTTGAGCTCCGGCAGCTCGCGGCGCAGGATCGTCACAGCGGCGAGAGTCTCAAGCGTTGGCGTGTCGCCGCAGCAGGCCATGACGACGTCGGGCTCCTGGCCCTGATCGTTCGAGGCCCACTCCCAGATGCCGATGCCCTGCGTGCAGTGCTTGACGGCCTGCTCCATCGTCAGCCATTGCTGGCGCGGGTGTTTGCTCGCGACGATGACGTTCACATAGTTACGGCTCTTGATGCAGTGGTCAAAGCAGGAGAGCAGGCAGTTGGCATCGGGCGGCAGATACATGCGCACGACGTCGGCCTTCTTGTTGGCGACGTGGTCGAGGAAGCCGGGGTCCTGATGCGTGAAGCCGTTGTGGTCCTGCTGCCAGACGTTGGAGGCGAGGATATAGTTGAGGGAGGCGATATCGTGGCGCCAGGGGAGCTCATTGCACATCTTGAGCCACTTGGCGTGCTGGGAAAACATCGAGTCGACAATGCGGATGAAGGCCTCGTAGCTGTCAAAGAAGCCGTGGCGGCCCGTCAGCAGGTAACCTTCGAGGAAGCCCTCGCAGAAGTGCTCGGAGAGCATAGAGTCCATCACGCGGCCGTCGGGGTCAAGGTGCTCGTCGATGCCCTCAATCTGCTCGTCGAGGAAGCGGCGGCCCGTGACGTCAAACACGGCCTGCAAACGGTTGGACGCCGTCTCGTCGGGTGCGAAGATGCGGAAGTTGCGCGACTCCATGTTGAGCTTCATCACATCGCGGACATAGGTGCCAAGGACGTACATGTCCTGCGCCTCGACCTCGCCGGGGGCGGGGATATCGACCGCGTAGTCGCGGAAGTCGGGCGTGCGCAGGTCGCGCAGGAGAAGACCGCCGTTGGCGTGCGGGTTTGCGCCCATGCGGTGCTCGCCCTTGGGCGGGAAGGACGCGATCAGCTCGACCGGCGTACCGTCCTCGTTGAAGAGCTCTTCGGGCTTGTAGGAGCGCAGCCATTGTTCGAGCAGCGGCAGGTGCTTGCTTTCATCCGCGCCCATGGAGATGGGCACCTGATGGGCGCGCCAGCTGCCTTCGATCGCGTTGCCGTCGACCTCCTTCGGACCGGTCCAGCCCTTCGGGGTGCGTAGCACGAGCATCGGCCAGCGGGGGCGGCTCGCCTTGCCGCTCTCTCGCGCGGTGCGCTGGATGCGCTTGATTTCGCGGATGGCCCAGTCGACCGCGGCGGCCATCTGCTGGTGCATCGTCTCGGGCTCGTCACCCTCGACAAAGCGCGGCTCCCAGCCGCAGCCGCGGAAGAAGCACTCGACCTCCTCGTGGCTCATGCGGGAGAAGATGGTCGGATTTGCGATCTTGAAGCCATTTAAGTGCAGGATCGGCAGGACTGCGCCGTCGGTGATCGGGTTCATGAACTTGTTGCCGTGCCAGGACGTTGCGAGCGGGCCGGTCTCGGCCTCGCCGTCACCGACGACGCAGGCCGCGATCAGGTCGGGGTTATCCGCCACCGCGCCGAAGGCGTGGGAGAGGGAATAGCCCAGCTCGCCGCCCTCGTGGATAGAGCCCGGCGTTTCGGGCGCGACATGGCTCGGGATGCCGCCGGGGAAGGAGAAGCGCTTGAAGAGCTTCTGCATGCCCTCCTTATCGCGCGTGATGTTGGGGTAGACCTCCGTATAGCTGCCGTCCAGCCAGTCCTGCGCGACCATGGCGTTGCCGCCGTGACCGGGGCCGGAAAGGTAGATCATATCGAGGTCATCGCGCTTGATGACGCGGTCTAAGTGCGTGTAGATGAAGTTCTGGCCCGGGCAGGTGCCCCAATGGCCGACGATGGTCTGCTTTAAGTCGCTCTCGGACAGCGGGCGCTCGAGCAGAGGATTATCGAGAAGATAGAGCTGGCAGGCGGTCAGATAGTTTGCTGCGCGCCAGTAAGCGTCGATCTGTTTGAGCTCCTCGGGCGACAGCGGCGGCTTTTTCGACAGCCGTGCGGTGCTTTTTTGCGTAGGCATGGAAAGCTCCTCCTTTTTATTTTGATTGATGAGGTTAGTATATCATTTAATTTTAAAAAATCAATAGTCAGACATAGAAAACGATGCAAAATCTTAAAATATGTCAAAATAAGCTGAGCACTATTTTACAATTTGCATGAATTAAAACGATAACAAAACGATAAAATAGGGAAAAGACGGTGCAAGCGCACCGCCTTTTCCCTATATGAGAGAGATGAGAGAATAGCAAAATTAGTCGATCGGGCAGACCCAGCCAAACGGGTCGGGCTTTGTGCCCCACTGGATGCCAGTCAGCTCGTCGTAGAGCTTCTGAGACAGCGCACCGATCTTGTTGTCGTTGACCTTGTAGTCTCTGTCACCCCAGCTCAGCTCGCCGATCGGGGAGATGACGGCGGCGGTGCCGATGCACCACGCCTCCTCCAGCGTGCCGGACGCTGCGGCGTCAAAGAGCTCGTCCACGCTCAGCAGACGCTCCTCGACGGGCACGCCCCAGCTCTTTAAGAGCTCGATGGCGGACTTGCGCGTCACGCCGCGCAGGATGGAGCCAGTCAGCGCGGGGGTGACGACGGTGCCATTGATCTTGAACATGACGTTCATGCCGCCGCCTTCTTCGACGTACTTGCGCTCCACGCCGTCGAGCCACAGGACTTGAGAGAAGCCCTTTTCGATGGCGCGGTCGCCCGCGCGGTTGGCCGCGCCGTAGTTGCCGCCGCACTTGGCCTCGCCCGTGCCGCCGCGCACCGCGCGGACGTCCTCGGTCTCGACCATGATGGGAACGGGCTGTAAGCCGTTTTTGAAGTAGCTGCCGGAGGGGGAGAGAATGACGGCAAACGTGGCCTCATGCACGCCGTGCAGGGCAAGCGTCGGGTCAGTGCCGTACAGGAACGGACGGATGTAGAGGGACGTGCCGGGATCGCTCGGGACCCAGTTCTCGTCGACCTTGACGACGGTCTTGATGGCCTGCAGCGCATCGTCGGGATCAAGCTGGGGCAGGCCCAGACGCTCGCAGGAGCGGTTCAGACGGGCGACGTTCTCCCAGGGGCGGAAGAGCTGCACGCCGCCGTCGGGACGGCGGTAAGCCTTCATGCCCTCGAAGACCTCGGTGCCGTAGTGCAGGACGCTCGCGGCCGGGGACATCGTGATGGGGCCGTAGGGCACGACGCGCGCGTCATGCCAACCCTTGTCGGCGCTGTAGTCCATCAGGAACATATGATCGGTGAACACGGTGCCGAAGCCGAGCTGGTCGGACGGGGGCAGCGTGCCGGGATGGGTAGTCTTAGTGATCGTGATATTCATAAGGATGACCTCCTGTCGAAATTTGTTTGCTCTTTAGATTTCCTTGAGATGCTCCATGTTGTGGCGGATGCCCTCGCAGCAGGCGTGGAAGGTGGCCTTCTCGTCGGCGGTCAGCGGCAGCTCGACGACCTGCTCGACGCCGTTTTCACCGATGACGCAGGGAACACCCGCGAACAGGCCCTCTTCGCCGTACTCGCCGCACAGTTCCGCGCTGGCGGGCAGGATGACCTTCTCGTCGTGCAGCACGGCGTAGGCCATGCGCGCGGCGGTGGTGGCGATGCCATACTCGGTGCAGAACTTGCCGGAGAACGTGACCCAGCCGCCGCCAATGGACTCCTTCTGCAGCGCGTCGCGGTCGAAGCGGAAGCGCTCGTCGGTCTTGGCCCACTCATCCAGCGGCACGCCGCGGAAGCTGACGCAGGACCAGGGCGCGAACTGCTGGTTGCCGTGCTCGCCCATCATGTAGCAGGTGATGGACTTGTGGTCAAGGCCGGTCTGGCGCGCCAGCGCGCTCAGAAGACGGGAGGTGTCGAGGCCCGTGCCGGTGCCGAACACGCGGCCGCGGGGCAGGCCCAGATGCAGTGCCAGCTCGCGCGTGACGATGTCGCAGGGGTTGGTGATGTTGATGAGCACGCCGTCAAAGCCGCTGGCCTTGATCTTTTCCGCGTAGCCGCGCACAGCGGGGATGGTGAAGTCCATCTCGGTCACGCGGTCATGCGTGCCGCGCAGCAGGTCGATCTTGCCGACGCTGTTGACGATGACGTCGCACACGCCAAGGTCGGAGAAGTCGCCGCCGCGCACCGTCACGCGGTGGGGCATGTACGCGACTGCGTCGCGCAGATCCTGCACTTCGCTTGCGAGCTTCTGCTCGTTCTGGTCGACGAGCACCAGCTCGTCCGCGATGCCCTGGATCGCCAGAGCGTAAGCCACATGTGCGCCGACATGACCCATGCCGACCACGCCGAGAACTCTTTTCTTTGCCATAAGAATACTTCCTTTCTCAAAAACGGTGTGCCCGTGTAGTTAACTGATCGTTTGTGCGGCCCTTACATGCCGAAGTTGGGGAAGAGCACGCAGGTATAAAGCATGGCGAGAACCATGTACAAAACAAGGATGATGGCGAAGGCCTTGAAGGTCTTCTTCATGACGTCGCTTTCGTTGCCCACCTGGTCGACCGTCGCGCAGGCGGCGACCGTGTTGTTCGGGCAGATCAGGTTGCCGAGCGAAGCGCCCGCGTTCTGACCGGCGAAGATCGTGATGGGGTTCATGCCGAGCGACGCCGCGGCGTCGATGTGCATCTGAGCAAACATGATGTTGGAGCCAAGGCCCGTGCCGGTGATGAACGCGCCGCTCGAACCGATGAGGACGGCTGCCGCGGGATAGAAGCGGCCGACGACGGCGGCGATGTCAGAGGCGAGCAGGTTCATCATGCCCGTGGAGGAGGACTGCATGATGTAGGCGACGATAAGGAGGCTGCCCATCGTGATGAGGACCGGCAGCACGCCGCTCGCGGTGCGCTTGCAGACGGCTTTATAGGTTTTGAAGTCCACGCCCAGCGTGAGCGCGCCGAGGATGCCGCACACGAGGATGACAAGGTCGACCCAGAAGATGTAGCCGAATGTGCACATGATGGCAAAGCCGTTTTCAACGACGGCGGGGAAGCCGTAGCGGATGAGCGGGAGCAGCACGAGCATGTAGACGTAAGGCGACATGGCCTTGAACGAGCTGTACTTGCGCTGATGGTTGGCGCTTTCATTGCGGAATTCGTCCGGAGTCTTCACGCCGACGAGCTTGACATACGCAACGGAGAGAAGGATGGAGATGAGGCCCGTGCCCATGGAGGTGACCTCTGCGCCGACGAAGTTGGAAAGAACGAACATCGTCAGGCACGTGCTCACGCCCGCGAAGGTGAGGTAAGGGAGGATGCCCTTGTAGCCCTTTTTGCCGAACGCCATGCCGACCATGATGAACGGGATGACGAGCATGCCGAACATGTGGAAGCGGCCGGCCATCGCGGCGTTCTGCGCGACGGTGGCAAGGCCCGCGTCAACGAGGGCCGCACCGCCGTTGATGGTCGTCAGGCCCGCACCGCCGAACGAGGCGGGCGTCGCGTCGCCGAGCAGCGCGATGGCGATGGAGGTGGTGGGGTTAAAGCCGAGGGCCACGAGGAACGGGGCGGCGATGGCGGCGGGAGCGCCCGCGCCCGCTGCACCCTCAAGGAAGATCGGCAGCATCATGCCGATGATGACGACCTGCACGCGGCGGTCATCACTGATCTGCGCAATGGTGGCTTTCACATCCTCGATGGCGCCGGTCTCGCGCAGCAGGTTCAAAATGGTGAACGCGCCGAAGACCATCAGCACGATCTTGAGGCCTTCCTTGATGCCCTTCCAGACCAGGGGGTCAAGCACCTTGACGTTTTCAGCAAACGTGAGGCCGTCAAGGTTAAAATAGGTAAAGGCAAGGATAAGCGTCCAGGCAAGGGCGATGGGCGAGACGGTTTTTGCGGATTTTTTGAAGCCCAGGATGCCGACGAGCACGACGACGATCGGGCTGAGCGCCATGAGGAAGTTTAAAAAGTCCATTGGAGGAATCTCTCTTTCTGAAAAATGTGGAATGGGGGGATCTATTTCCGCTTTTTTCGCCGGCCGAACGAGAAAAAGTGAAAAGGCTAAGAGGAAGAGGCTCCGTCGAATCGACGGAGCCTCTTTCGTGATATCAGTCTCTATCTCGTGCGGAGAATCGGGAGAGAAGTCGAAGTTGCGTCGTGATTCGGACGGGCTGTTCAGTTTTGTTTCTTAACAGTACTGCCAGAGACAGAATAATAAAGGACGCCAGCAGAATAAGGCTGGCGTCCAGAATAATCATGCTGTTCATATCAGAACAGGAGAAAGCGGCACAGGCGGCCTGTGCGAAGTGAGATGCAGCTGCATTGGCAAAGAACTGAGTCATCAGACGTTTCTCCTTTCCTGAAGATGAACGCATCTTAACACACATTTTTTTACCTCGCAAGGGAAAATGCGGCTGATTATGCAAGATTGGACGAGTACACAAAAAACAGAAATACCCACTTTTCGACATTGTTAAAAAGACATAATGAATCCTAATGGTTCCTTCATGTCATGGAAAGAAGCACTGCATAGGGACTTCCCGTGCGGCCATAGGATGGAGAAAAGAGGAGGCGTTTTTATGCTGTCGATTGCACTTTATCTGCTTACGCACGCCATGCTGCTCTCGCTCCACCTGTCGGGCGGCTCGTTCCCGCGTCCGCTCTCGGCACAGGAGGAAAAGAAATACGTCGAGCGCATGCTTGCGGGCGACATTGAGGCGCGCAATGTGCTCGTTGAGCACAATCTGCGCCTTGTCGCGCACATCGCCAAAAAATACTACACCCAGTCTGACGAGCAGGACGATCTCATCTCCATCGGCACCATCGGTCTCATCAAGGGCGTTTCGAGCTACCGCCCGGAAAAGGGTACGAGGCTCGCGACCTACGCTGCCAAATGCGTGGAGAATGAAATTCTAATGTACTTTCGCAGTCGGAAGAAATTACAGGGCGAGGTGTCGCTCAACGATTCGCTCGATTCCGACGCCGACGGCGAGTCGCTCTACCTCATGGATGTCGTCGGCGTCGAGGACACGATGTATTTGGACATTCAGGACCGCGACGACTGCCTGCGCGTGCGAAGGCTCGTGCACGAGTGCCTGACCGAGCGGGAGGAAGAGGTCATCATCTCGCGTTACGGCCTCGGCGGCCGGATGCCCCGCACACAGCGCGAGGTCGCCAAAAAGCTCGGCATCTCGAGGAGCTATGTATCCCGCCGGAACTAATGTAAGCGATGCCCGAAAAGCCTTGAAAATCAAGGGTTTTCCGGGCATCGGGCGTGTTAGGGTAGCGCCGCCATTATTGTAAGTGGTGAGATATTAGGATAATACGCGGCCATTCATCATGCAATTAAAGAATTCAAAGCAATTACAAGCGCATCAATAGATGACCGCTTATGTTGGTTTAAAGCTACCGCCGGATCAGACGGAAGCGCTTCAGCTACACAGAACTTCACTCGCTTTTCCATCGTATCATTCCATTGTTTTCCTTGTGATTTGAAACACTCTGCAACTCTGTCAGACCACTTTTTATTGCCTCTAAACTCAGCTACGTTCAAATCCACCCCAAATTCTGAGAGGACGGCTTCTACGTATGTTGCTTTTTCAAGGCAATCTTCAAACTCTGCGTTAGGCGAACCATTACACATGGTATAAGTGGTATTGCGGGTATTTAGCAAGCCTTGAGTCTCTGCATCTTGACCTGCCCTTCTTCCTGCATCATCATTGTCCAATAAAACATGATACTTGCATTGCAGATTACGATAGAAAGATAGCTTATATGGCAAATTCCCAGTCCCACTCATATCATCAATAATTAGCGTTCCGTTTTGGATAGCTTTCTTGATGCTTTCACTCATCTGTGGGAGCAGCTTCTCTAATGCAATTTTGTCGTCTTCGCCTTCTACGACAAGAACATGTTCTGCATTAATTAGATTGTCAGAGACTTTTGTTCCAAGCACATCTCGGATATCTTTTATCTTTTTTACAGGTGTTGCCTTGCCAGAATCCACTATAATGTTTTCCTTCAAATTTGAACGATTAACAAAAAGTGGGCTATGAGTTGTAAGAACAACTTGGTGGTTAACTGAAAGAGCATTGATTGTTTCGTACAATTGCCGTGCACTTTCGGGATGCAAATGAGACTCAGGTTCTTCTATTGCGATTACAGATACACGATCACGAGAGGTAGGAATATTTAGCATAGCCAAGGCTGTTAGGCTCTTGATTCCATCACCTTTTTGTTGAAGCGGAGTTGGAGTTCCATCGTCGATGATAACATTTGCGCTATGACGAAGAGAAGATCGGCGTTGATCTTTTTGTAAGTGGATTTGGACATCTCTGACGGATGGCAAAAATTCTTGAAGTGGACCAACAAGCTGAGCAGATATTCCATTTAATACATCTTGCTGCAAACGCTCCATTGTATGTGTCGCTTCTATGTATTCTGGATTCAACTCCAAAGTTAAAAGTTGTTTTTCAATAAGCAATTCAACAACACGTAAAGCATCGTGCTCAGTGCGTACTGCAGGAATAAAATTAAAATCAATCTTAGAACATACATACTCAATAATTTTGAGTTTGTTTTCTACATTTGAAAAAGCAGGAGTACCTCTCTTTGGAATATCAATCTTAACCGAAGAATGATTAATTGAGACCCGCACTGGAATGTGTCCGGAAAGTCGTATGCCAGTAAGACCGCGAATAGCGGATATATCGCCAGTATTCAATTCAAAATCAAGCTCAATAGAAGAGAAACCATTCGGATTCCGTTCTTGCAGTGACAAAGGATAATCCCGTTCCCAAACATATCGGGTACGGTTTTTTAGATAATTTGCGGAAAGCCTAAGACTACGAGGATCAGAAGAGTACATCTTCATTATATCCATAGCCAAGGTAAGAGCGCGTAAAATATTGGACTTTCCTTCATTGTTTTTTCCAACCAAGACCGTCATGTTGTTGGTTTGTATTTTACGTGCATTAGTGATACTTCTATAATTAACGACGGAAAAGCTTGATAATCTCATTATCTTTCTCCTTTATATCTCTCTTTACAGTGGCATACATCTGGATAAGGAATATATTAACGCATGATCAAAGGTGGCTATTCATTAAATTGTACGCCCAATGTCCGCCTTCACGATATTTACTAAGTTTATTCTCTGTAACCAATCCTGCAAGAATTCGATTTGCCGTAGCAGCAGACACATCACATAACGCTCGCACGTCCGCGTTCATGATAAACTCATGTGTTTCCAGGAACTTCTCAATCTGCCGCCAGCGCATCGCTGCTTTATCCATCGGCCCATCGCTCATTTCATCACTCGTGTTGATTGCGTCAATGAGCGATGCTTTGATAGCTGAGAACATGAACTCGATAAATACCGTAGACTCTCCGGCAGCATTGGAGGCATTAATGGATTCATAATACTCCTGCTGGCGATTATGGATAATGGATTCCACCGGCAGCCAGGCAAAGGCTGGATTCCATTTCGAAAGCAACAGTGTATGCCACAGTCGCCCCACACGCCCATTTCCATCGGCAAAGGGATGGATCAGTTCAAACTCATAATGGAACACACAGCTGCGGATCAGCATATGCACATCGCTGCTCTTGACCCAGTCCAGCAGCTCCATGACCAGATCCGGGACATACTGCGGCAGAGTGCCAAAATGCAAGACATGCCCTTCCTGATCTACGACGCCAACGGGCTTGGAACGGAACACACCGGACTCATCCACCAGACCGCGTGTCATGATGCTATGAGCGGTCAGCAGATCATCCACAGAGTAGGGATTAAGCTCGTCCAACCGCTCATAGATATCATAAGCATTCTTAACCTCGGCAATATCCTTAGGGGGAGCCAGAACCTGCTTACCGTTGAGAACGGCGGTGACCTGCTCCAGAGTCAGCGTATTCTGCTCGATGGCCAGGGAGCCATGAATTGTCCGGATGCGATTGGTGCGTCGCAGCATCGGGTTAGCAGAAAACTTGTTAGTGGATGACAGCTTTCCTGTCAATTCCGCAATCTCAGCAACATAACCGATAATCGCATTAGTAATTTCAAAAGGAGGCTTTTTATTCTTCATGGTGTTCCTCGCATCAAAATTCTTTTATGATATTATACCACAGCATCGCTCATTTCATCAATCAAAAAAGCTGCCAATATTACAAAAAGGTCGCCTTTTACGGCGACCTTAAAACATCTAAAAGGTGTGAGCAAACTTAAATTCGCACCGCCCAAATATTTCACCCGTTATTAGCGGTTATAAACAACTGTCAAAATCGGCGCAAAGCATTGAAATCACTGGATTTATTGAGAAATCAAAACCGCCCAAAATTATCTTCCTTTACACGCTGTTACCCTTGACCGCGTGAGCTGATAAGGGCAAAATCAAGGGAAAGCCCC